>JAABUU010000250.1_pt1 | contig 130689 bp, 138 predicted proteins | sample 5559301 | NCBI WGS metagenome assembly JAABUU01 (sample SAMN10711884, study PRJNA513360) | rock metagenome | isolation source: Antarctica rocks | place: Antarctica: Victoria Land, Richard Nunatak white | reverse complement strand
TGCGAAATACCCCAGATGCTATGGCCTCTGCGTGGCGTGAAGGCTGGTCTGCAAAGCGATTTAAATTCGTCGATGCAACGATCAATATTCCATCCTTCTACACCGATTCCTAGGGCTATAATCCCGCCAGCACTAATTTTGGAGTCAATGTTGCCCCAGATATTCTACTTCAGGGAGTAACAAAAGCCCAAGAGGCGTAGTCGCTCACCTTGTGCCAACAATCAGGTCAAAAAAAGCCTGAAGTGGAATCTTACCACCTAAAGCCACCTGAATGAGCCGTAGGATCTCCAATTCGGCTATGCCACGTATTCTTCCACTATGAATGACAGATTTATTAGCATATGACTCAAAGATGTGTCCGTAGGATTCTTACCCATCAAGTGTTAAGATCCGAGTGCCGGCCGAAGCTGGCTTGAGGACGATTTGCCACGGTTTGTCCCATGTCATGGGTCGCTCATGCCATAATGGACAAGAAGTGATCTCCATCAGAACCTTGCCTTTCGCGGCACCGTATGCTTGCAGGCATGGGGTGCAGATAACGTGACTGCAGGGTAACATATGTTCCGGCGGAGCTATGAGGCACGAGAAACACGTCGAGTGACTTACATAGTATTCAGAGGACTTGACGTGTTGAAAAAATGGAGTCAACACGGAGTCCTTGTGGATCCGCGAGGCCACAAGCTCTTCGGGTTCGTAATCGTCGCCAGCCTCGCGGAGCATATTCAGGAGGATTTCGAGATCATGGTGGATCTTGCATTTCCACGTATCACTATAAAATTCCGCTGAAAAGCTTGATTGATAAGGTCCGCTACCGAAAGATTTTCCGTTGCGAAGCTGGTGACCTTTTGGACTGTGACCACTCCTAACATTGGTGCATCTGCCCTCTGAGCTGCTGAATTCACATGGCCAATGGCGATCACAAAAATCCTCTATGGCATCATCGCAGTACACCATATAGTGCTCCCTAAAGATGCTCTCGGCAGTACCTGTGCGTAATTAGCAAGTGTGGGATCTAACGACGTCGTATCTACCTTTCATTTTATGTCGTGCAGCGTCTAGCATTATACACGAGGCAACCACGAGACTCAGCTCATCAAATATTACCTTTCCGGTAACCTGATTTTCCAAGACATTCATGACGTTAATGGCCAGCTGCAGTATGTTGCCACCAAAATCCTTCGGTATAGGATTGTTCAAGATTGACGCCTTTACGAAATCGAAAGGCATATCTAGATCGCTCGAAAAGTGATCAAAAGCATACTGCAAATAAGGCTGCAATTCATCGGCGTCGAGAAGCATACGCTTCTTTTTTCTTCCAAGACGTGATTTCTTGCAAGCTTCACTAATTTCATTGTAAAGTTTGCCTAGTTGTTCGCCGATGAGTTGAGGACGGCCTCTTGTTGGTATGCGCACCACCCGCACGCTAGAATAATAAGAGCAGAGCAGGTCTTGAGCATTTCGAATTGATCTTTTGCGATCTTTCCAAAAGTCTATGTGTTTCTTGAAGCTAGGTTTGTTGAAGATCGCTTTGGAAGCTGTTCTCATAAGGTCCTCTGTTGCGAAGGTGACGTCCCATTGCTGAGGATCTATTGCGTTCTCTGTCGCGTTTAAGGCAATTATAACATGAGGCAGCACTGGCTGATTGGTAGACTTCTCGAGCGCTGTGGAAGCCCAAACAATGAGCTGTTCCACTACGCTTTCAATGGTTCTATATTAGTAGTCAGGATAAAAATTTTATGTATGTATGGCAACGTAGGACCTGTACCTGGAGTTTTTGAGCACAAAGACGCAAACATCAGAAAAGGTATAGAGCAAGCGAGGATATAAATTTTTCACCGAGTATTGACGGCTCTTTTGCTCCGGCGTAATTGCCCAAGTGATTTCTCGTTGGGAACTATGATGCTTCTTCCTCAATCTCTTCTTGGAGGATCCTGTCCTTCTAGTATGGTCAATATCAAAGGCGTGGTTTATATCACGCTTAGCCTGAGCCGCCATCGGTTCTATCTCTCCACCTTCTAGACCCTCGCAATCAGCGTATAGAATTGGAAAGTTAGTGACATAAGTACTTGGATCAGAGTAGAGGTGCACATCGCCACTGGTCGGCACGCTGTGGTTGATGGACCCCACGACTGGAACCGGATCATGTCCGCCATTGGGTGTGAGCTCGATAAGCATCTTGATGAGAGTACTTTTCCCAGCTCCTGTAATTTGATTAACAATCTCCTACTGATTGGACAGAATACTGACCTGTTTGGCCCACAAAAGAGACCAACGATGGGTACTGGCATCTTTTCCGACCAGAAGAGCAATCGGCCATGATATTGGCGTACCTGCCGCAATCTTCGAACGTCAGCTCCTGCATTTCATCCTGCGCAACGCCAAACCATGTCGTATTTTCGTCATCTATGTGAAGCTTCTTCTGTTGCTCATCAGTCATGCTTGGCTCAAGGCAAGCTTTGATTTTCTCCGCAAGCTCTTGATTCGTCTTCTCGTGCGGGATGCCACCAGCAGCCCTGGCGTCCTCCCTGTGCGTGATCTGCATGTCCCAACAAATGTTGCAAAGTGATACGTTGCACACATTGCACAAGCTGCGATCTTCCCCCAACGTTCTGCAAGCTAGACACATCCGCTTTGCCGGTCCAGTAGCACTATTCTTCCGACTTCGGACTGTAGGACCAGGCGACCTCTCGCGGCCCCGAGGAAGGCCATTCGAAGTACTTGTACTAGACACAGACAGTCGTCGATGGATATCTTGGGGATGAAGGGAGCTACCACTGGTCGAGCCAGCAGTTCCGTTGACAGGAGGTTGGAATGGGAGGGGTTGAATGCTTCACAGTCAGTACAAAAACCCTGAACTAGATGAGATAGACTTCACTTACAGCTGGGCTTCGGCGTCTTCTATGTCTAATAAGCTGTTTTCCCTGGCCCTTTCAAGATCCATTTGGAAGTCAGACTTGATACTCGACGGAGGTCGAGGTCGACGACCGTGTGAAGAAATTGCGGCTCCATTTGAATCGAAAGCCTAGGTCAACACTTAGCGACAAGAACTACTTAAAAATTTCCCGTCAAATATACTTCGCGTGTGGGGGAAGCATATGGAGTAAAGTAAATCAGTGGCTCGTCGAAAAAGGGGACTTCATCTCGAGCAAGCTCCCTATACGGACTTCTTGATCTTGTTGCAGACCAGCGTCTTTGTGTAGGCATAGTTGTCAGAGCCGAGGAAGAAATCCAATGCAAGGGATCAAAGATCAACAGGATCGCTATGATTCTATAGAGGCAGGTATATCTTTTTGCACGCGCCCGCAGCCTTGTCACTGTTGTATTTGTTGACAGGAGTACTCCAGTTTATACAGATCCTCAGACGCCTTCCCCTGTATTTATATCTGCACGTCCTAGAAAACGAACCAATGAACAGGGTTTGCACATCTCTCATGTCAGCCGTTCGTTGAAGATTTGACTTTTTGGGCGGTAGCCTTGTGAGATGATCGCCAGCGAGTAGGGACAAGAAAGAGCCACCGCAATGCGAACGCCGAAAGCGTTCCATGAGTTTTAAAAATAAACACCACTCGGACTATTGGAAGGCCATGTTTCATCATGTTTGAGAAATGTTTTGCGTAAACCGTTTCTGGTGGTAATTGCTTTTTTTCAGATTGCGAAGGCGGTTTACATATGTAACAGAAGGGATTTTTATCGGAACACGATATGCCAGCCATAAGCCATCATGGCGTGTTTTTCCAGGTGGAATGGAAGTATTAAAATCCATTGGGTACCTAAATAGCAATGTCCTTACAGTCTGTTTCCGATCAAGCAGGGTTTCTCGATCCCGAAGATTCTGGAGCTTCAAAGAGCCTCAAGTGAGCATACATAGATAGCGGATGCTCGCAGAATGTTGGTGAACAACTACCGATTTTCGAATGGAAGAAGAGGCTTATCGTTCCGTCCAAACCATATAATCATTGCCTAGAGATACAAAGCATGCGCGAAGAGGACAGTTGGACATTGATCTGACCTTTTAGCCACTTAGTCCGATAGCTGACATGCCCTGCCATCATTTACCTTGTTGAAGAATCTGCATGCGCCCTTGGAAAATAGCACCCCCAGCTGAGCCCTTACTCCAGACTCGTGAGAACACATTGCAACAATTGTATTCGAAGCGCAGACTTTGCCCTGGTTCCGAGATACTGCATGTATGCGTTCAGTGGGATCTCAGAATATGTCGTTTGTTATCGTGGGTCCCAGGGGGTTGAGGTCTGACAGAATTACCCCTACATATGGGTTGTCACAACAAACTCTAAATTTTCTGGGGGGGAAAGACAATCACCCAATTAAACGAACCTCATCAAAAACCGTACTGATTTGCGAAAGCGAGCCTTGTTTTGATCAACCCATACAATTTTATTATACCTCGAAGTTCTCCACTAGGTGCTTAAAAGTGCTTCATGATGCCACAGGACTTTGTTTCGGAATTTTTATTCGAAAATTAATGTATCTTTAAAGTAGTGATGGTCAAATTTGGTCTGCCAGCGACACTTGTAGCCGACCCTCGTCCCTCATCAAAATCTGGACTGCAACCATCTCATTTGTTAGGAAGCCGCAATAACCCACATCGATACAAGTGAAAGATCAATAAAACGTATGTGTGATTAGTGAAAGAACACTATGAAAAAAGCACATCAAAGGTGGAGTGTGAATTCTCAAAACAACTAATGACTATCAATCTTTATTCAGTGTTTCATTCGGTGCCCTACTCAGTGCCCTATTCAGTGTTTCATTCAGTGTTTCATTCAGTGTCTCATTCAGTGCCCGATTTAATGTTCCTCCAGTGCCTCATTCAATGTTTCTTCGGTGCCTCATTCAGTGCCACATTCAGTGCCCCAGCTTCATTCAGTATCTGAGCTCCGCGAGAGAAATTTCTTCAGTGACCATTGAAACGGTCATCGAGATAGACCTCGAACGTAAAATTTTAAATTAAGCAGTGGATTCTGTCTCAATGACACACGAAACGAATTCAAAAAAACCTGCTCTGTCTGGTTGCTCAGGTTTCACTTACAAAAGGCATGGTCGCTCTGCTATCATCCCAATTCCTGCAATCCCCAAAGACCAACATCCAAAAACCTACGAATCGAGAGAAGAAGATCTTCTCAACAATTACGCATCTAAAAGATTGTAAGTTCCACCCTTTTGCCCCCCTCTCGGTATCACTCATAGCTTACCATGAGGTTGAAACGACCCATCGATCAACGTAGCTTCAATCGCTGCTATCGTCTAACTACTCTACCATGCAAATGAAGCCCGATATCAAGAACTTGACCTTAATGGCGATCGGTCTTATACTTACCGTTCTCGAATGCTTTGTTGCACTTACCATCGTGTTTGCCGTGGTCATTCTCCTGGCTGACGAATCTTCAGCTGTACACTATCGCCCATGCTTCGCGAGAGCACAGATTGAAAAACACAGCACCTCTTCCGTTGATGGCAATGACAGTGTTGATGGCACTCAAGAATGGAGAAGATATGGTTTGATGGGTCCAAGATGGAGACATGGAGCTTTCCACTCAAGGAAAAACACTACATAGACAGTGGATAGAATGAGCGTGCATCGAAATATTCTGCAAGTTCAAAGGACTTTAGGGAATGGTCTTGAATTGGATTGTAAATGCCATGGTTTAACGAGCCCACAAACCTATGCATTTGCTGTTCACATTGACCTCCCAAGCCGACGAATCTTTCCAAAGAAACAACTTCGATCGATATGCCACATACCTCACATGTCCTTTACCCTAGATACTTTACACTAGTACTAACTATCGTTACACAGCCTCATTGTCGCCTTAACGATCGTAAGAATCGTTGACAAGAGACGAAGGGAAAAGAATTATGAATATCAGATGTGCTGGAAGAGAACACGACTGCGCGAATGCGAGTTAGGAAACGTACAGGAACTGCTGCGGCAATTTTAGGCCAAACGTCAGGCGCAGCGGAGAGGCAAACAGGGAAGACCAGTCAAGGGTCGATGACTGTCGGTTAGTTTTGTTGGTCGCAAAAGTAGCACTCTTGATTCTATCTGAGGTGACAAGAAGTTCCCAAGTTTCTATTCTGTCAGTACGATTTCTTCGCTCTTGCCTTCACTAATATTGATAATTTCATTCACGGCTGAGACTTCGGACGGCATATGAATTTTGAGAGATTCGTTGTCGCATCATATTTATTTAGCAGTATGAGTAATGCTATATAGTAGCGACGTTGAGGAAGCTAAGATAACAATGCCGATACTTGCTTTCTTGACAGGAGCCTCCTCGAAGGCTGGTTGTTGGGAATATTTTTTGACTAGTTCGATGATACATTGAAGTCTGAATGTACTCTATCTGTGATGTGGTTGAGCGGGTGAAAAGGCAGAAGTAGGATGGGCAGAGAGCAAGATGGCAGAAGCAGAAAGATGGAAACACACATCTCAGACGTCTTTTCAGAGCTACTTACATTAGATAGCAGTGACTCCCCCGCTCGAGGAAACAGACTTCTAGATAGTGCTCACAGATTGAAGCTCATCATACGAGAGAACCCTTTAAGGGTACTCTATCCACGCTATGCGCACGACTCGTCCTGGCCGACTATATGATTATCAACTCTTCAGGCAGAGGAACACGTTGCTGAATCAGCCTTTCGAGTTGTACTGACCGGGGAAAATATATCCTACATCTTCAAAAAGGTTGACAGGTCTTTCTACCAACCAGAAAGATAGCACTGTCATTCAACGAGAACTGCAAAATCTTAAGCTTTCCTGTGGCGCTTCCAACATCGTCCAGCTCTTCGGTATCGTTATCTCATCAGACTCATATCAGACTACGACTGAACATGATGAATCACTTGTTGTGCGGGGATTTCTGACGGAACATCATCGGGGGTGAAACACTCGAACAGTGGCTGGGGCAAGCGAGTATAACCAAGGTTTCATGGAAATGATGGCCGTTGCAAATTGGTTATGGATTGCTGTACCTCCATCAGAAGAGTATCACACATATGGATCTCAAGCCCTCAAATGTTGTTATCGATATTAATGACAACGCTTTATTAATCGATATAAGCGGTATTGAGGATGTCACATACGAGTGAACTGCGCCGGAACTTCGCGACAAAGATGATCTGAATGTTCCACTGCAGGAGCGAGTATTGGGTGATATCTGGGCGTACGGGATGTTACTACCGGCGATCGCACGATCCGTTGACGGGAGTGAAGATGTATATTTATTGCATGAAGTCGTGAAAGACACTACTAACTGAAGGGATGCCCTACAATGCGCATGGAGCTCACAAAGGCGATTTCAAAGCTCAAAGGGTTCACACTCGGAGATCTCTTATGCGCTCAAGCATCTTCACATTATACATAAAGATTTGAATGAGAATTTCCCGATTTGATTCATGTTGACTGAAGACACGAAGCATGAAAAATGTTCTTTCAAAAATTGCTGCGTGGTGAGATGTACATCTTTAATTGAACCTTGAAATGTTCTGTTTCAAAAGCCGCTTCACTAGTCAGGTATTGAGACTGAAGATAACAAGATGTCCTTGTGGGTCTCTCCAGTTAAGCCTCGTCCCAGTCGATTTCAGACTCATCAAACCCGCCATCAGTTCTTGCGCCTAAGAGACGAAGCGCTGACCAGGCCCTTCACGTTTTGATGATGCCTTCTTATTGCAGTTGACCAGCCCACATTCAGCCACTCCTCTCCGAGAAGCGAGCTGTGGTTACCAATCTAAGCCTAGGGCGTTGCGATGCTGAGAGACACTACAAGTCCCTAGACTTTTCTTTAGCTGCTAGCTCGTTATAGCACGCCCACGCGATATTGGAAGAAAGAAGGCGCTTACGCCTGTCCACAAGAGCGCACGTCTACGAAGGAGAATATATCGCTATCAGCAGCCGGAGATTCGAGAGCAACTCCTTCCCACGAGTGTTACTGCTGATACAGAGAGGTGCGTTCTACAGGCCCTTGATGCACGATGTGACCGCTCACTCAAGCTGAAGCGTCCACAGAACCTATGTGGCCCAGTCACGCCCCCTCGTCTAAATCGAAAGCGAAGTGGATAGCTTGGACACAATCACAACGTCGAGGTAACCGAACAATACGCTCCCTAGAGCAAACGCCAATATTCGCCTCGTTAAAGAGCGTCTTTGCACTGCTACCAACACGCCTCGGGGCAATGAGTTGAATGGAAAACATAGCCGTTTGATAATAGATAACTATACTAAACGCGGATTATGTTATGTGCTACTCAAAGTCCAACGCCAACAGTACGAAACGTATGAGCAATTTGGTTTTTGTCGGTCGTGAGGTCAATGGTATAGACTCTCAACAACGCTTGTGCCGTTGAATTCGCGGATGAAGCTCTCGCTCGCCTTGACCGCCTGCAGGACATGTGAATAGGCCACTCATGTATTTTTCTTAGTAGCTAAAGCGTGAGCGATGGTGACCACGTTCTTGATCTAGCAGAAAGTTGATCAGTGGGAGGAGTCTCGAGATATACTGCATTAGCAAACCTACCTGTCGACCGTTGAATGCCGTGGTGGCCAAGCGTCCTATTTCTTTGCGAGTCACCACCGCTCCTCCTTTAGACGTGTAGGCCCTGTGTGGCATATGTCCCCAGATTTCCGTCGTCCTATACGATCGTTGACACCCAGCTCGATTCGACGAACAAACGTTTGAGGTAGGGCCTGCTTGGGTTGGCTTAATCGCAGTAGTACCTTAGACTTGGATTTCGGCTCGGGTTGGCGTATCCGAAGTGTGATGTGAGGTTTTTTAGCCTTAACAGGAACGGACGTCTTTCGGTTTGACAGTATTTCGATCGATCAAACCTGCTAGATGAGGGTCCTCCTCCGCGGACGGGCAGAAATCTCTGGGAGTCACCGTGTGCGAATGTATGCTTCTATCGTGGTTATCGCCGAAGCCCTTGGGGGAGGAGTATGATAGAGACCGTGAGCGTAAGTACTGAGAGAACAAAGAGTCCTCGTCAGGCATGGGGAGTTTTTAGTCTTTAGCAAATCCTTCCGTAACTCAAGCTCGTCACACAGTTCTTTGTATTAGGTGGTTTGTCCCGGACCAAAGTCGTCTATCAAGGATAGATGATCGCTATCGGGAGGGGATGTCGGCCCGTTACAAGTCAATTCCGGTGGATCACGTGGACTATCACCGGTAAAAATGTCCGTGAAGGAGACCTTGGACAATATGTGTGGGGTCGTTGGGAGATATTCGATCTATTAAGTGACGTGGAGATGGCTTATTAATCCAATCGATCTTCGGAGGGTCTTCATTTTGCTTCGAAGGCTGTAATCTCTGTCTATCTCTGTCGTAAGGGCAGTCTTCAACGATTGGGGCTTCTGCGCCATAGCGAAGATTGTCGACCAAGCTTCGAACTTCAAGTCTCCCTTGTGACTGCAGATTACTGGTAGCCGGTCTTTGAGGGAGCGCTTCGTTCAGAGTAGCAGAGTCATGAGGGAGCAAGCAATTCCACGAGGAAATGAAAACCAAACGTAATGTTGTCAGTGCTGTAGTTCTCTAGTCGTCGGCGACCGAATGACAGTATTCTCTGTAAGCGCTGCCTCGCTGTGACTCACCAATAGCCACTGGGCTTCACTTCGTTGATCAATGACAGTCAGTAGATGTAGCGGCAGCAAGCAGCCTTGCGGTCTGCTTCCCGCGCATGCATACCCTGTTGCATACAGCCAGCTTGAGTAGCCCTTACAGTCCATCACGCGTATAGCCTGTTGTCTAACACCAAGGAATCAATAAATAGCTGGCTTGTGGCCGTGCAGGACTTTCGGATTAGCTTAGCGCTGCTCTTGCCTAGCTCACCGAGCGAATGGAAAAGGGCTCCTGAACGGTATGTTCAATTCAAAGCTTCATACCTGGCAGCTTATTAATTGTCGTGTCCGCGTGAAACGTTATCTTAGAGCTCATCGACTGCGTCAGAAAAGTCATCATCAAGCGACATACAACATATCCCGCAGAAAGATCCATTTCCATCCCCCTGCTTTCCAACAGCGATAATAGATGCTACTAGCGCGGCAGCTGTTTGACGAAGCTGCTGGTCTGTTAGGAGCATTTGCTGAACCCATTCTAGCGTTCGGTTGTCCGATATATTCCCCATTTCTTCAAGTTCGGCAACAAGCTCAAGCAAGCCAGCACGATTTGTGCGGACAAATTCTTGCCGAGATCCATGCCTCTTAAAAAACTCGTACATGAAATCAACGGTCTTCCCTTTCAGGACAGCAATCATCTCCAGGAATACAACGCCCAGACTCCAGATATCGGACGCCGTGTTTCGTGGTTCGAGCGCGGCCACTTCAGGCGCGCAATATCTTCGAGTCATCCCATTCACCATGCCGACCGTGGTGCTACCGTCCGCGTCTGTGAAGTCGAATGATAGACCGAAATCGGTGAACAGGACACTTCCACGATGTACCAAGATATTGCTAGGTTTGATGTCCTTATGCCGAACGTTATGCTCATGCAGGAACTCGAGCGCTCTCGCCAGACAACCAAAGAAGGTACGCAGCTCCCCATGCTTGGCTGTGTCGGCCCGCGCCAGGTAGGTGGAGAGGTCCATCTCTGCAACTGGCGACATTATTAGTCCCATATATCTGGGATCGGTATAGCTTCCCACGAACTCCACCACGTGGTGGTGCTTCAGGCGCTTCAGGATTTCGATCTCGGTAACGAACTGTTTGCATCCTTCCGTTCCCTGTCCACCAAACGCCTTGTTTCGGGGAACCCGCTTCCGTGCGTATTCTTTGAAGCTGATTGAGCTAAGAACCTTATCAACCTGTCCGAATCCTCCGGAACCGAGAATCCCTTTCACCTCGAATGGAAGCAGCTCATTTCGCCGAAAATAGCAATGTTGTCCCTCTTCACCCTTTTCGAGGCCCATAGACTTGGTTATCACCAAGTCCTGAGCACCCACAAACTCCGAGCGGTGACTAGGACGGAGACAGTACGGTAGACTCCTCTCGGTGACAGGAAACCAGTGATCCGAGAAGCCGTGGTCGATGAACTGATCGAGGAGGTTCAAGCAGCTAATGGTCCGAAGTATAATGTACGTCCGCGGAACCTTGCTCCATTGCGGGTTCAAGTGATTTAGTAATAATGAAACCTGGCCGATCTCTAAGTCGGTATATTGGGCTCTACCTTCCTTACCCTCTACAAAGAAGTCGCTTAAGCGGCTGAGTACCGTCTTCTCCGCAGTGGTACTTACCGAAGCCGGCGGGGTGATAGCGAGTAGTAATTCCTGTAAAAGAAGTTTGCTATCAATCGTATCCTTGTGTTCTGTACCTAGTACCTTCTCTCGTTCTTGTATCGACTGCCGAAGCAGTTGCTCGGCCTCAGGGTACTTCTGCTGTTTGTAGAGCGTAATTGCCAGCCAGTATTTACTGTCAAGCGTGTCGACGTCCTTCGTATCCAGTACCTTCTCTCGTCCTTGTACCGACTGTCGATACAGTTGCACGGCCTCAGGGTACTTCTGCTGTCTGCAGAGCGTGAGTGCCAGCCGGTATTTACTGTCAAGCGTGTCGACGTCCTCTTTACCCAGCACCTTCTCTCGTCCTTGTAACGACTGTCGAAACAGTTGTTCTGCTTCGGGGTATCGCTGCTCATTGAAACATTTCCATCCTAAGTCGAGGTCTTTCTTTCCTGCTTTCGATTGTTCAAGACGCGAGAGCATTGGTCGAGCCGGACTCGGCACAGTAGTATCTGGGTACTGTTTTGGTTCAGATGTTAGTATTCAGCTGTAGGTTTTACGGCCTGAAGATGTGAAGCTGATTTGCGGTTCAAGTAGGTAATTTTACCGGCGAAGGATCACTAGACGAGTATAAGCTACATCTCTGGCAAATATTACCTTCGTCGTACCTAATCACCTTTTTGGGGGAAGTCCACATTAAGTTATCTGCTGGTGGGTTCAGGCGCTTTCGGCTTTGTTCAAGGACTAGGCTACGCAAGCTGTGTCGATTTTTACAATCAGATAACCCTGTATTCAGTGACGCTGAAGTGTATCTTGACGGTTCTAGGTGGTGCAACGCAGGTGTATGGACGTTCTGCGAAGAGATACTATAGAATCAAGCGATTTCGATCAAAAGCGGGAGTCTCAGCTCCGGTCACTTTTGACAAACTTTAACGCGGCCCTAATCTGACAGCCTTCGATCATCCGCTTAGATCGTTGTTATCGATACTGCCAATAGATAGATACCTTACATCGACTGTAGAAGAGAACTACTGTGCTACTTTTCATTGCGACGCCAGTCAGGCCTAGTTTTATACTATGGCGGACCCACTATCAGTTCTTGGTGCCGCAGTTGGCGTAACAGCTCTCGTTATACAAATTACCGATGAATGCATCAAAGGTTGCAATGTCTCAAGTAAGAGGGCCTCGTACTGATGCTTAACAGCTTTCAAGTTCTACCAGGAAGCAGCCAATCTATCTGAGACATATCGCTACCTACGTGTGCGCGTCCAGATCGAACAGCAACGCTTTCTGAACTTCAGTCTCGAAGCTGGCATTCTATATACAGATGGAGTCATTTGCGGCACTCTCCAAGTTAATCGGCACCTGCTGATAGCTGTCCTCGCCGAAATCAAAATGTTACTCGAGCATTACGCAGAGGCGAACGGCAAATACGAACAATTAGTCGTACCGGCAGACATCGATCGGGATAATTACAAGGAGCCGGAGATCGACCTAATGGGTCTGCTATTTCACCCAGCGGATAATAAGACCACTAATGGGAGAGAATATTCCACAAGTAAGAAAGTGGAGTCTCTCAAGCGTGTTCGCAGATTCGGCCATGCCATTGCTCAAACGGGCAGAAATTTGCGAGCTATCGCAGTGGAGCCAAAACGTCTCGTCTGGGCGGCTGTGGACAAAGATTCCTTCGAATGCCTGATTTCGAAGCTTGGAGAAGAGGAAGAAGTACCTTAAACAGCTGGTAGAGATCAAAATCCAGTCTACCATACTGAGCCAGCTAAATAGCAAAGCTATGGTTGCTTCAGACTTCAAGTTCATTGGCAACCCACTTCCGCTAGGCGGATTCGTATTTGCTGAAGGGGCGCTTCAGTTTGATACATCACAGCAGCGAACGAATGCAATCTATCAAGGGGGTAGCGTCTGGATAGAGTGGAAAGATATTCCAGCTGGTAACGGCCTAGCTCCGGAGAACGAACAGGTCGGACGCCGGATCGGCCTTTTGACAGATCTCCTTCGCTTTGTAAAGCCAGACGGATTCAGGGCCCCACCATGTCTTGGATACGTGAAGACCGTAGATAGCGAATACGCGACCCGGTTTGGGATTGTGTTTGAGAAACCATTAACTGATGGTGTACAGTCTGACATTATCACGCTTCGAGAGTTGCTTGGACGGGAACCGAAACCGTCACTCAGCACGCGTATATCTTTGTGTGCAGTATTAGCACGTTGTATTCACAGCTTCCATGCTGTCAACTGGTTGCATAAAGCTCTGCGAGCGGACAACATCGTCTTTATTTCCTCGTCCAGGCCACCAGATCTTAGTGTGCCATTCGTGTCTGGATTCGAGCTCTCTCGGCCCAGTATTATTGACCAAATGACAGAGAAACCCGGATTCGATCCTTCGAAAGACATCTACCGCCACCCGAACACGCAATCTAGCCAAATGGACGGTAACTACCGGAAGTCTTACGACATCTACAGTCTAAGCGTCGTGATCATTGAAATTGCGCTCTGGAAGCATGTTGAGAACATCGTGGGTCTTGAGGATCTATCGAAAGCTAAGCCGCGTGCGCTTCGAGAGATGCAGTCATGGCTTCTTGGCAAATCAGCTTTGCCACCGAAGGTAGCAGAGACTGGTCCATGCTTACAGCAAGTAGCATCTGCATGCGGCGATGCGTTCCGTAACGTTATCGAGCGTTGCCTCGAAGCAGATACTGTAGAGAAGCCCGAATATCTGGGAGAGCAGGAAACAGCCATTTCTCTGAGATTGCAAAAGGTTACTGAACTGGATATTGTGAAGAAGTTGGAGCACATCGCTGAGGCCTTGTAGGGTATTCGCAAAAATGTGTAATATTATATTATCGTTGTTACAGTGAAGACGATTTGGCCTGCGACGACCCTCAGCCCCCCGTAGTACTGGCTGGAAACCTCCGAGTGCTCTTAAGAGTGCTCGTAAAGCTGAATAGAGTCAACCTGTCGACGCGGCAGCAAGTGAGTCTGGTGGGCCTAGCTGGCTTGGGAGAATGGGGAATACATAGATCAAAGCTCACCTAGCCCGCTCAGCTTGATGGTCAAACAAAACTCGAATCGATCCTGAATTATATCTTTAATATACTCAGAGGTAATACGCTTGTTTAATTTCTTCATTCTTCAAGGTCTATTGAAGATTTCTATTACTCTGCGCACTCGAATCAATACACGCAAAAACAATCATGCAGCAATAAACTCACATTCAGTACCTTGAAGATCACAAAATCATCGGTCGGAGTGTTCTATCAATGATCAGAAGCATCGACGAACAGAAAATCAAGCTAGAATATGCTCTAATCCTGAGTGTTGAGGTTAGGATTTTGAACTGACACTGTGTTCTGGCAGCTGAACCAATATTATACTCTCGTATCAATGCGATATAAATATGAAAAGTATTTCAATCAATAGAGCAGATACAGAAGTACCATTGGCAGTCGAATGTATGCAAGTAATAAGTGTGTAGCGTTGCGAGTCACGTCTAGAAGTTGACCGTTGATGAATTTGAAAGTTAATTCAAAAATTTGTATGCATGCGCATCAAATACCACTAGTGCCACCACAGTATATGTACCTGAATAGGCTACGCTGAGATGTGTGGCGAAAATGGCCGAGTGGTTATCAGACTGCGTTACTAACACTCCTTTTCCACCGTGCAAGATCCCTCGACGCAGGGGTGATGCAGTTGGATAGGTTGAGAGAAGAGGCACAAGAACAAAGAAAGAGCCGTGCATATGTATGTGCATCATGCAGCACTCTAACACATTATTCTGCAAAGGATGATAGCACGGAAAACAGTCTTCTTGCCATCTCCCTACGGACTTCAAATACCATTAGAGCCTGCATGTCCTTGATTAAACGTCCTGCCAACTCACGTGCCCCTCGAAAGCTCAGTTCATGTGCTGTTCTCTCTCGGCTCTGAAATCGACAGTATCTTCGGCGTGTGCCACGGCTCGATCGTTACACTGATGCTTGATGAGGCGTTTGAGCAGCTGATGACGAATTTTGTCGACAGAGACTGATTAGTTACGGCTGAGCTAGTAGTCCAGCTTCAAGCGCTCGCTGATGACGTCGACGATGATACTGTGCACAACTCGGATCGAGACAGAATTTGAAGGACGGAAAACATGGATGAGAGGAAAGCTGGAAGACGGGCTCGATGGCACGTATGCGAAGGGTAGAGCGTTGTACTTGAAGAGGAAGGAGAAGGATAAGGATAATCTGTGAAGAGAAAGGAGATGCCTAGAAGACACATGGAGGTTTTCTGCTGAAATCTGTTTCAAAGAGTAGTCACTACTGGGCAAAATCTCGACAACAACTGTGTGTGTGGTATTCATTATCTTATCAATTGTGCATCTCGATCAGAGCCTGCACAAGGCCCTCAGAGGCGATGTTGCGTTTGCGAGTTCCGAGCCAATGTATAGCGGTGTTTGAGACTCAAGCCGCCTCGACGTTTTCAGTGCTGGGGATGTTGGTGGCCGGGAGAAGCGGATTGAAACATGCTGCGTGAACTATGTAGGCTGGGGTCCTGAGACGGTTCTGATTCCGGGGGAGGTACCTTATGTTTGTCATACATAGATCGCAGAGCACACTCCGAGCTCAACAATGCATACGGGCTGACGAAAAGTTCCGAGCTCAATCCCGATTGTGCCAAATTCCGAAAGCAAGTATTTGTAAAGGCCGGCGACAAGGACTACCTGTACGTGGTGCCGGCTACGAACCCATTGATGCTGCCTGCAGTATTCAGTGGAGCCTAATGTCCTTTACCCTTTACCCTCGAGATCGCTGTCGCCGCAAAGCCGTCGCCGTACGACGCGACCAGAACAACATCAACGCGACAACATCTCAATCGTCCAAACCACTATTCCTAGCTGCAATCCGCTAACGCGGAAGAGGTGAATGCGGTCGACATAACGAACTGACGTACTCAGGCTGCGGTTGCATGCTCAAACCCTTTACACTCTCCTCTTCACACGGCTTGGGACGCGCGAAGGAGCAACAACGACGCGATGGACGTCACTAGAATGTACGGAGTGGCAGCGTGCAAGAGGTCGCGAGAAGAGCTAGGAATACTCTACGTTTTACAAGAGCCGCAACGCATGGTGGTTCTACAAGGACGCTTCATGAGAGTCGAGATGTACAGTGACTCTACAAGGGATCTTACGGAAGTCGGGACATATGATGACTTTCACGCCTTATAAGAGTCGGGACGCAAGGTGACTCTACGAATGATTAGAGATCGAGAATGAGTTTTGATATGACTACGATCTACAAAGGAGATGCATACCTCTCGAAACTCATTCTGAGACACTTCTGATATGACGACGATCTATAAAGGGGGACTTCGGTTCCTTTAGAAGGTTGTTTCATCAGAATATCATATGATATCTGCAAGGGAAAGCACAAATTGTTTGATTTATACAAGGGTTTAAGCAGCTGGTGAATTTTACAGTATACGAATATTATCACAAGAAAGGGAATACAAGCGGAGGTCATATTGACCGCAAATATATGACCGCAAATATATAGCTCTCGCATAGGCTCACAATGGGTGTTGAATCGAGTAAGAATTAAAAAAAAAAAAAAAAAAAAAAAAAAAAAGTATTTGTAAAGACCGAAACGAGGGTACTGTACCAATAGTGACGGCAGTCCAAATATATCGTAACGCTTTCTTTTTCTGCCGACCATTGTCAAAATTGTTAATTGCTTGCAATCAACGAAAGTGAAGACTCTATATATATATACATATACTGTAATATCTAAATTGCAGAAATATTTCGGCTCAACCATGCTTACCTACTTACCATGCGCATTTACTCACTCTTCACATTCATTGTCTTTCCCGAAAAAACCAACCGACCCTTCATCTCCAAAGAAGCAATTCCTGAACAAGCCTCATAAATCCTTCCTCTCTCCACTAGTACCATCCTCAATAACGAACCGAAATATCATAGCCCCCAAAGAAAACTCAGCGCTTGCTTAGGGATTTTGCGCCCCGAGATTGCACACGTCCCGCCAGGTACATATCTCCATATCCTATCCTGACGGGAGTGAGTCTTTGTCCAGGCGTCGCTTTTTGCGCGCAGGAAGGCTCAAAGGGCGGTCAAGTGAGAAGAAGAAGAAGAAGAGCGCGGCGGCGCGGGCATCGGTAATAGTGTATCAGCCGAGACGAACAGGATCCTCCGCCTACCGTAGATTTGTAGATAAGAGTTAGAAATCTAGACTACATGGCAATACACTGCTTCCTTGAACCAGGGACCATTGTTATACATTCATCAAGCCTTTGCAGCCAGCTCCATATTCCCTAGCGTGCTAATCTCTCTTTCTTACGCCTTCCCTGGCCCATCTCTGCACCCGTCATCGGTCCTCTCCCGTCTCTACCCCAGTCGCCGCCCCATAATCCACCCATCCCGGCCTCCAAGTCTCCTTCCCACTCCTCAAAGCTCTCGCCTGCGTTGCCAAAACACCCTTATCCGCTCTGAACTTCGTCTCTCCCTCTGGCCCTTGGGCTTCTTGCTGTGCTCGCTGCTGTTTTAGAGCTTTTTGGTAGGCATCTTTCTCCTCACTGCGATAGGCACGAGGGGTTAGCACATATGTGGTTGAAGATTTTGAAAGATTAGGTTGCAGTAGGGGTAGGAGGGCAAAGGTTCGAATGTAGATATGGGAAGACGTACGGGCTGAGATTCTCCTCCTCGTTCAGTTCCTCTGGCCAAACGAAGGGGCTTTGCCTTGGTCCCACTTTTGCCAGTTCCACGGTCATCTTCTTCGTCGCGCGCGGGCGATACCACCTGAAGAAATCATTAAGTCATGTAAATCAAACGCGATCCAAACCCTGCCCCGTTCCGCCGTCCACCTTTTTCTTCCTTCGGTCACAATACACATTCCCTCTATCCTACAAAGATGTAGAAACCCCATGACATACCTATTTCTTTGCGGCCACCTAGACCTTGGCTTGCCCTCCCTCACCCGCTGCTGTTGCACATAACTCCGTACACTTAGCACATGTATCCCATACGCATTGTACAAATAATCTTTCAGGTCTAATTTATTAAGGTTGAGAGGCGTGAGGAAGGAGGCAAAGTTTGGGGGGGCATCAGGGTGAGGGCGTAGAAAGGTGAGCACGAAATTTGGCCTGTGGTAAGGGGAAGCGTCAGCCGATTGAACATTGACAGAGACTGAAAGAGAGAATTGTGCGAAAGATGAAGTATGATTGGAGATATACAGGTAGACTTCCTTCCGGCCTCGCGGAGGGTAGAATAGATTCGGCGCGAGGGGGTAGAGGTAGTTGGTGTCGCTCGGGGCTTTGGGTAGTGTGGGCTTGACGAGATTGTAGAGAGTGCGGTGCTGTGATAGGAAACCCTTGGGGGCACTCATGGTGGATTCAGGTAACTGATAGTTTGAACTTTGAAGCCTGGTGAGCTGCGGTTGAAATGTCGTACAGAGTACCTGTTTGAACGGATGATTTCCGCCGTTGTGTTCAATGATCCCTGGACCCCAGTAAATATTCAACATAACGACATCCTCTTTGCAACAATATCCTTTCTGAGACCAACAGGGATTACTTTGTATTTATGCTCGTCTCTTATACAATGATGTCTTCCTGGTAACGACGTGGTTAGGTGGAATTCTGAACACTGTTATAGCTAGGTCTTATTGTAATTCATTAAACACCTCTCAGACCCACACTCAAGAAGAAGCCTTCTTCGCCTTTGGCATGACATCTCTTCCTGTTATATTTATGGATAAAGCTAATAGGGCTTCCTGCGTAGGGGGTGTTGCAAGTAGAATAAAGAAATGATAATTCACAAGACACCACGTAAGGAACGATTTCAAAGCTATTTATTTGATTCAATCATATCTGTCTAATGCAGCCAGTTGAGCCAGTGAAGCGAAAGTACAAGCAACAATCCTCGACGGTTTTTCGTCAAAGTCCACGGTGACGTCCCGTCCCTCGGAACAAGTGTAATGCCTCCTCAACGCCAATTTTCTTCATTCTTCGACTTCAAACAACGATCGTATCCTCGCTTTCACTGTCATACTCCTGATCCTCTTGATCCTCCATAACCTCATCAATGGCTTCAGTGTCAGAAAAAGGGTCGCCCAACTCAGTTGCGCTGCTGTCATCGTCGTCGTCTTCGAGAAATGCGTTGCTGATGGCTTCCTCCATATCACAGTCCATCGGAGACTTAGAAGCTGTGCTAGCCATCTTATCCATGTGTTCCATTCGAGCCATGTCCGACTTCGCCTTTGCTTCTTCATCTGTGTCGACTTCATCAAGAGACTTGAGCATCCCATCATCAGAGGCTAATGTCGTTGAACGAGTATCATTCGAGGGAGGGTTCCCTGAAAAGGCATGCAGGCCAGTTACCTCGCCATGGTTTCCGGCTGGAACAGTGTTCCAAGACTCGCCACCCTCGCTCATTGCATAGGTCCTCCCATGATGAAGAACGGAAGAGCGACCATCGTTGACAATAGTAGATGTGTTGCGGGTACTATTATCAGACTGACTGCCGATGAGCTCATAACCGTCACTAGATGCTGAGCTGCTCCCAGTACCCGTATGCACGTCCGGTCCAGCAGTAGAGAATCCGCCATAGGCAGAAGGCACCTCATCGTTGTACACACCACCAGATCCATCATCGTTTCCATTTGCCCAGATAGGCAGATACTTATATTCAGCATCTTCAAGACAGACGAGGGTATCGGTAAGTTCCAACTCAAGAGGACTGTAGATGTGATTGGAACCAAGTATATGGTCGCATAGAGGACGAAGATAGGCACGGGCTTGATCCAAAAACGTGCCCACCTCGAAGCACACAGTAGAGTAATTGTCTTCTGTCGCCAAAGTAGCGTTGAGCGGACTTGCCGACGAATCAAGTCCACTAGTATCTTCGTAGTTCTTAGCTAGAGCGTTAAAGGCTGGAACCATGCTTCCTTCAGTTGGCTTGAAAGTAGAAGTCGGAGCCATTGTGGACACTGAAGCCACGGTATCAACATCATCGCCTGACTTGATAGCATCATCTCTCGCATCTCTAATCGCTAGGTCTGCAACTAGGAACTGGTGACCTGGGCGCGGGCCTCGGTGTGCATTCGACAACGCTTCTAATCTTAGTGCTAGATCCTCAAGTTCTGCCTTGTAGACCTTCTTAGCAGCTCTCTCACTCAGCATGGACTCCTCGATAGCCGTCGGCTCACCATTAAGGAAATGGGTAGCATTGGCCATGTGATCGTTAATGTCAAAATTGGAACTTCCACAGATGATATCCTGCTTTCGTAAGGCTCGCCAGAAGGAGCGGGTCATGATTCGTTCACGCGGAAGCAAGCGGTTCCAAATGTCTGTCCAGTTTCTCCTAGGATATAAATCGTCGTCTCCGTCCATTCCGTCTTTGGCATTGGGCATGCGTTCGAAATTTGAACAGAGAAGCTTGTAGATAGCCCCACGCACATATGCTTTGAGTCGATCCTTGAGCGAGACTAAGACGTAGGAGTTGGTGACGCCCGGTCGGTCGATTGAGGCAAGCTTCTGGTACTCGGGAACATCTCTCATCCAAATCATTTCGTGACCCACTAATTCTTGAAAAGTGGCTGTGATCCGATCAAGAAAGGCTTTACTGGCATATTCCACCCGAGTTTGATAGAGCTCAGGCAAGTCGTCTCGCTTACGACCGTGTACGCTTCGCCCAATGTCCGGGGCCCCACCGCGTAATCGGTGGACGTTAAAAAGCGCCTCTTCGCCTACTAAGATCGCAAACGTGTCTCGGCAGAGTTGTTGGCATTGCAAGCCATCTGCAATCTTGAGGCTTACTTCAGGTAGGACTTCAACGAAGTAGGAGTTGGGGTAAGCCCGGAGCCAACGAACGATGTAGTCCGTGAGCGGACTATGGGTAATGTCGAAATACTTGGCTACGGCGAATGTGGTCCACATTTTTGGTGCTGAGTTGAGCTGTGGATCTTGACCTTGAACAGCAAGCAGGACACGCTCTATCGCAGCCCGATGTCGGATCTGCGAATATTCCAGCGGTATAAAACGCGCTTCGCCGTCTGCTGAACGAGGTATGCCGCCGAACACGTACCGGACTGGATGACTCTCACCAGATTGACGGCTAGGGGACGGGCCTCCCGGCGAGCACTCCTCAGAGCCTCCGACGAGGGTCTTGGGTACTCCCCATCGCTTGTTTGATTCAGACCAACTAAGCACTCCCTGGGAACAGCAAAGTTCCGTGGTGAGGTAGACCGCGTCGTCACCTTCAATAGGTGGTGTTAAGTCAAGGACATACTTGATGCCAGGCGGTAGTTTTCCGGCCAATCCACGACGGCGAAGCACACGGTACTGGCTAGAAGGGGACAGCGCTCGTTGGAAGAACGCCGATCCAAGCTCTATGAGGAATTTCGCTTGAAGAAGAAATGGGGACTCGTAGCGACTGATGTAACTTGCGTAATTCTCGTCTCCCTGAGCCAGTTGCGCCGGCGGATCAACAAACACCCAGGTATCACCGCTAGCGTCACAAATTAGAGGTAAATCGTTGTCCAATCTTATCGCCATGTTGTTGATACGCTCCTCCATAAGAGGTGGAGAGCTCTGGCACTCATCATTTGCCGACCCGATTTCGAAGTCTTTCGGAGATTTGCGGGTGGCGATCTCTACTTGCAATTCTTCCTGTTCCGCTCTGGCTTGGTTGTAGGCTTCCATTTGTCGTCGTACCGTCTCACGCTCTGATAAAGGGTTTGGAGACCAATCACTATTCAAAGTTGGCGTAGCTGTAGCACCTGTAACGCCTTGTTGCTCGTGATTTTCGCTTGCTGGATGAGACGTATCCTCCGTACGATCCGAACTCACTGGAGAAGTGTGTTGCGTCATAGTGGTCTTCTGTAAAGAAAAACCGAGGAATCAAAATGGTGTATCAAATATCTGCGCTCCTAAACTTACTAGTAAAAAACGTAAGTAAATCTATGTCTTACAGAACCTCAAACAGACAAGAGAAGTTCAGTCGATAGTTAGTGTTTTGTGGTGCTGTAGCTGCATAAGCAGTCAGTATATGTTTTGCAAGGAGAAAACGTTGGTTGGAAAAGCTCAACACCACGATTTCGACCAGTATCAGGTGTGACATACAAGCAGGATTCCTGGTTGAAAGCGTCCCAAGTAGGGTGCCTTGCGTTCAATTCCTAACAGTCTCAGTGTATGGATGTCTCTGCTTCGGCATGAGTCAACATTTTCCCACTGGGTGTTCGATGTATGTGAGGTGGAGGAAGTGGAAAGTGAGGTCGGCCTTATTTTGAAATTTTCTCTCGAGCTAATAGTAGTTGCGTGTGCTTAGACCGACGGTGAGGTCTCGGCGGCGACTCAGCGAATGAGTCAAACGGGGATTAGCTCCCTGGTCCTCAGGATCCGGAACCTTCTATATAGACCACCACTTTGACTAGCTGCGTGACAGGGGAGAAGCCTTTTATAGGAGTTGAGATGACCATTTAGTTCACATTTTATCGATGTTTGATGTTGAGCATTCAAAGCGATGAGGCTGAGGCTGCCTGCAGGGATAGAAGTGCCCCTCAGCCCCTCAGGCCGTTGACTGCTGAAAGCGTGCCAGCAAGGCTGCACTATCAGCGGTTGGCTGTTTTCCATGCGCAAGCTGCACCCAGTCGCGCTCCGTCTTTCATGGTTCTTCTTTTCCCATACGCGATCATGTAACCGAGACATATTTTCTTCTCTCTTTCTGTACCCTCTGACCGTCGAGCTAACCATTGTGGGTATATATACATAAGTATATATACAGTTGTGGAAAAGAGACTAATATACCGTGGAATTGTGTTTCTCAGCTGATCCTAGTGGGAGTGCACATGAACATGCAGAAACAGCAGAGAAGGGAATCGGTGTTGACTGGAACAGAAGAAGTCTTGGGCTTTATTATTATGGACGCGACCCACCTCACCACAGTGAGCTATGACGTATCAGGACCGGCTAGGGCTGATCGGAGTTATGCTTCGGTCTTAAGAGTGAGGGCAATTGGAAGGGCAGATGGGAAGACAAACAAATGGGTAGGATGTAAACTATCCAGAGCGATATCGGTTGTTGATGCTGAAAGGCAGACTCCTTTCGTTCCTGCAGCAGGAGCCTCAATGGTGGCCGATTGAGCAGCTTCTAGTCGTTCTACAAGATCGTGTGGGGAAAGCCTCCATTGGTCCTGCAAAGTCACGCGAGCTACTTCCACTTCAAGCTTCCTCCAACAGCTACAATCCACCCTCGCTGACTCGACCTCAAGAATAGAAAGGTTTTTTCTATTATCGAGCCACTCGACCCTCCCCAATGCCACTATCCAACATCTTCAGGCAAGCAATCGTTTTCTCCAAAGTGCCATTCGCCCGGCCATATTCGGAAAGCTACTAATATACCCCTTCGCCCTACAGTCATCCCACGACCCTCCCTCTCATAGCCATCCTCGGTACAAGCGCCTTCTATATTGGTCTCAAAGCTCGAACGGTCACCGCTCAGCAGCAACGACTTTCGGATGAGCAGCAGAAAAGCTACGAGGTTTCGACGCAGCGATCGGGTGGAGGGGTGTAAACGGGGTAATATGGCAGGATTTGGGGGGTTAGGGATTTGAGGGTGGTGAGATAGGAAGGGGAGGACAGAGTGAACTTTTTTTTAATGAAGTTGGTGTTGAAGACGGGTTTACGGAAACACGGACGGCATCCCAAACGGCGGTGATGTGCTGGAATGCTCAGTGGCTGTTTGGGACTCTTGCTTTCCTTTGTTGGATCATGACACTAACGACATGAATGGAAGGCTTCAGAAGCCGTTATATGTGGACGGAATTTACTCTGTAGCTGGTTAGATAGGCTGTTGCATGCCTATATCTAAAGAGATGGTACAAACCTTTTGGCGCGGATGAGAATTGGTAACTGAAGGTTCGAATGTCATCAATTGAGCTTGAGCATAACAACGGTTCTGAACAAAATTCGAGTAATGCTTGCTCGGTGGTATATTAAAATATAATATTACGCCACATTGCGATGCTAAGCATGGAGGGTATCATACAGACAAATCGAACAATCCTCCCATCAAGCACAACTGTAGGATCCACGTCTATACCATAGGCCAGAACGGCACCGGATATGCGAATTAATGATCGCCCGAACGTTGATACGCCGTGCTAAATCGAGCTGCCCTTTTCACCTTTGGGAACGTCTTGCTCATCGACCCACTCTTCCGCAACGTCTGCGACCTTCTCCTTCATTTTACCCTCTCTCCTACTGATCCTCTTCGTCTTGACCTTCCCTACCCTCGCCCCTACTCGATCGTCCGCACTCATTGCTTCCCCTTTCCTCCAGTCTTTGACCTCCTTAACCACATCCCTGAAACCTTCCTCCAAATTAGTCATCCTTGCCATCATCATCTTTGACATCATTCTTTGATCGTTGTGGCTACCATCAGCAACTTGTCCGGCTCTGAGGGCACTGGTGGAAAAGGCCATTTGCGTAGCAAAAGAAGCTGGCACAAAACCACCGCCAACAGCCTTGTTGTCACCAATATCAGAGCCAATGTCGAAAGTGAGGGAAGGTTTGCGCCCTTGTTGTGTGTCGATCATGAGCATGCCTGCTAGATTCGGTGCTGATTGGAACGCAGTCCGCGGAGGCATTATCGGTCGTGCACGATTAGTACGCTTCGGAGTGCGTCTTCCAGCCGATGCTGGCGTCAAGGCTCCACTGCCTGTTCCGGTGTTTTTGGCACTGTTCTTAGCCGTAACGACCTTCCGACTAGGAGAAGATGATGAATCAGCCTTGCGCGGTAGCGGATCAAAGAGGACCGTGTTGGTAGAAGCGTTCCTCGTATGAACCGATCGCCTTGGGCGGTGGAGGGTGCTATGATTGAAGTCAGGATCCTGGAGTGGAGATTCGTATTTGGCAACTCTCGAAGACCAAAATTTAGACTCAAGAGGTACTCTAGGCTTAGCGGATGGTGTCTGTTGGAAGTAGTCTTCTCCTTCGTTTCGCTTGGTGATATCAAGTCTACCAGAAATATCCATAGGAGTATTCCGGCGATCCGAGGTCATATTATCATCTTCATCGTTCGTCACAAGTTCATCATCACCATCGGCATCGGTCTGCTCAGGCAAGTCGTCCATAATCGGTAAGTCGCTAGATTCGTGACGATACAGAGGGCGGTGCGAATTGCCACCAGATACAAATTCCTCAGGGTCTGAAACTACGGACATCGTGGCTTCGGTAAAGGAACGTCCACGTCCTGCTTGCCGTCTCCGCATCAGAGCTTGAGACCTCCGATGCGCAAGCCGCCGGGCTTCCAGTCTATCCACTTCGGATCGATCTTGTTCGACCGGCGGACTTGCTATTCCGTTCGGGCCCATTTCTGACATCCAATTATTGACCACATTACGACGCTCGTGACTTTTCTGAGCGGTTCGGACAGTGTTATCTTTGTACGGCCGTCGGAAAACTTCGGCGAGAGCAAGGTCTTTACGGAAAGTCGCCACCGAAGGTTCGCGTAAGCGGTGTGCCCTTGGACTGAAGAGGTTCAATCCACCACCTGGGGCTTGGAATGCCCCCATTCGAGTGCCTGGGCGGCCACGGTTCTCAACAAGATCAGTAGGTTCAAATGCTGCGCCTTGGAGGAGTGTACGCTCATACACATAGATGACAAATAGCACCGGGAAATGTGTGACTTTGATGACCGTTCGGTTTAATCGGACGAACTGTCGGAAAGGTATGACAAACCGCAATGGGGCTATCACCCAAGCAAGGATATTCGTAGGAGCGATGTACGAGAATAGAGCATCGGACTTAACCATAGATATAGTGTTAACTGCAAGAACGAACTGATGTTCCTCATTCGCATTTTGCACGATGGCCATAAAGGAATTGGTAAGAACTGTAATTAGTATCGTCACTATCAGGAAGTGACAGATGAAGAGGAACAGCGTCAAGATTGCCTTGCCGAGAACGTTGTAATTGCCCCAAGAATCCCATGCGGCCGGTGTGAAGCCCATCAACATCTGAAATAAGGCATATGCGACGTCACTAGCATTGTAGCTGTCCCCGAATGACAAAGTAAATGCAACGAAAAACCCGCTACAGCTGATGACAATGAGTATGAACACTGCCACTAGATCCCTTGCCATCATACGGAATGCTATGAGGAGCTGCGAAAAGTAACGGTAGTGATCGAGGACTGAAAACAAGCGTGGAAATAGCAATACCGCGTTGGCAGCCAGAACGTCGTATGCCATGTCTGCAACATGCACAACGCTGGTGACGTCTGGCATTAGAATTCCATAAAGTCGCATACAGTAATAGCAGATGAGCAATAACAGTATGCCGACATCAAAAGCATTCCAAAAACTCAGGATGTACAGACTGAAACCCTGCTCATTGAAGCCGACGATTTCGTCCAGCATGAATCCTGCACTCCAGAACCAGAATACAACTTCTAGTGCGGTAATCTCAAGCGACCTCTCAATTAGTACAGCAAGGTACAACCCAAGCAAGATCGCGAACGAGCAGGTCGAGAGAAACTGCCGATATCGAGGAACCCTCAAACGCGAGAGCTTGAAGAGCGACGCGTCGCGTGGATCATATATTGTTGCTGATCTGCGCATTGTAAACTTTACAGGTTGAACGTGATCTCTCTGTTTTGCCGGTTGCAAACGGTCAGGTGAGGCCTGTAGGATTGGACCACTAGCACCCATAGCACCGTACCCTCTAGTCTGATTAGGCATGATCTTTTCAGGAGGCCGATGCAAATTATCGGCAGCGGAGTGAAACACGATGCTCCCAGCCCAGATAGCTTCGAGTTGCTGCACAACCAATGGGTGAGCTAAAAACCGCTTTGACTCTGCCCGTATGGATATCTCTAATGCAGAGATGCGGGCCACCCGAAGCTGAAGCCTGTTTTTGTGCAACGGGTCCCAATTGGGCCCAGGGGTAGGATTGCCGCTACCTCCTACAACGAGTCCTTGGAGGGGGTAGAAGTCATAGGAAAGCGCATCTAAAATCTGCTGTCAGTAGGGAAGAGACAATGCAGTGAGCCCTGAGCGTACCAATCTGATGTGATTTAGCGAGGTATGCATGAATTTTCCAGTGACATGTACATACCAATTCTCTGGTGCTGTATTCCCTGAGAAGCTTGATCGCGAGAAGCTCACAGACCAGTGCTCTTGTCTTGCTTGCGCCACTGTTTCCTGGATTCATCTGGGCCTCTTTGTTGAATTGTAGGCAGTTTGCCATCAGGGCATAGAGCGTCGCTCGTGAGAAATGAGACGTTTGAATTGCCTGCTGAATTGGCTTGACAAGGAATTGCGATACTTGAGGAGATCTAAGTTGGTCCCACGACAGGGTAGTTTCACATCGAGGCACAACGAGCAACCGAATTGTGTGCGTGAGATTGTATACGGGCAATGCATCTATGACATTGATTCAGCTATCTGTGTTAACCTCCGTTTTAGCTATAAGATACCAAGATGGGCCGCAGAAAAAATGGGTAGCAGGGGCGAGTCTTCGTCATCTTCGTCAACGTCTTCAATTTCTTCCTCAACGTCCTCTTGATCTCCTTCTTCCTCCTCAGGTTCTTCGTCGATTTTGACATGCCGGGCGGATGAGGCATCTCGATCGAAGTCGGCGGCAGGCCTTCGACGCTCTTCTATTGAGCCACGTCGAGCAGCGATTGGAGAGGACAGTAAGCCTGAGAATGGAGAAGAGAAGGGCGATCGGTCACTGCGAGGTGTGTGTCGTCCTTTCCTAAGGCGCGACAGCGATGACAACATCTAGACTCCTCCCTACCGAGCCGTGAGGGAAGAATCCAATACCTATGCTATCTTTTCGAGCATTCCTTCATGGTGATTTTTAAGGAAAGTATCATAATTACACGCTCATCGCAAAGAAAACGCGCTAAAGCCCATCCCGTAGTTGCAATGAATATCGATACCTTATCTCCGCTATTGTCACGCGCATGCTCCTCCACATCATCTGATACCCACCACGTTCTGTGGCTCGTTGGCGTTGAAGCTTTCGCGGGTTCTTCTTGGTTTATTGATACGCTGGTGTTCTCTATGGAAAGCGCGACAAGGGAAATTAAAAGACGTGGTTAACAGGCGAGTCAATCACATTCGGCAGAGCTTGTTACTACAGATCTACGAGCAGAGAAACAGCAGCCTCATGCAAAAGTCTAGAAGCGACTACAATACATGGGAAGCATACCTACCTTAAGGTAGTGAATAGTCCCCACAAAGATACTGTTTGTCAACATTGGAAGTAGAATATCCTGGTATAACCAAGCAGCCTAGATCTGAGATTTACCAGGCCTTTTCATTAAACTTTCCTACGACTGAGATTAAACTAATCTCAACCAAACAAAATTGTCCACCTGATCCGGGTTTGGAAATATCGACGATACAACACTTATGGAACTCCAATACCGTAATTCTCTTCATGAGATGTCTGCGTTGCCACGATGAGCCCTCCATCCAGCTCCGAGGATCGCTCAAATGATCGCTCAAAGAAGGATCAACATACCGTGGACGGCTGTTGCAAGCTTCTCGATCCTGGAAACCCGCAATATCAAGATGTAAACACAGTCGAGCAGTCCTCTGGCTAAAAGGTTTGAAAGGAGCGCCAAATATACCGGTAAATGAAGAATTTATTAGGCTGCTGGATGTGCGGTAAGTAGATATATGAGATGATGTTAAGAATGGTGTAGGGAAGGTTTCGGGCACGGGCTTTTTGGGACGTTCCCGAATCATTACAGTCTCGGTGCAAATATTTACCGTAATCAAAAAAGAAAGGGCCCAGTAGATGTATCACCAGATGCATTCAAGGAAAGAACGCAGCCTCTATCACCTTGTCTCTCATGCGCTCTCAGATTTTAAGCTGAACATCAGATGGGTCTGCCAACGCTCTGAGAGCGGAGTGTAGAAGAGGTCTATCAATTCATAGGCTTGAAACAAGCATGCAAGGGGTACACGTATCATGCCGGTTGACTCGTCCATGAAAACGCAGAGCCACGGAGCCTTCCGCCTGTCGTGCCATGCATTTTGGGACATAGCCATAATCAAGACCAACATACTAACTACGACAAACTGTTTATATGAAAGGCGTCCCAAACGAATAAAATTTTCCTTCGAAAGACCAGCTAAATCTAGAGCTCCTTCAGATCTCGAAGGGCTTTGTCGAATGTTACAGCCAATCGCGAAATATGGAACCACTTGCTTACTGGAAACTACTCAGCACATTATCTTCTCTAGCCAGCTAAAGGACTCACCGGAGGCCCCAGTTGGATTTACTATAGAATAGTCAAGGGGCCCATCTAGGAACATTACCCCTGTTCGACGCATGGCATCCAGGCCTAGCATGTCAAACGCTTTACGGTTGTTCGGCAATAGTAGTCGATAGTATTGACCATCATTCCCACCAGGCACAAGGCGAGGGTGGAATGTAATAGGACACGACCGTATCCACAGCTTCCCCGTTACGATACGGGAGGCGATATCTTTATCGAGGACGATCGATTGATTCCCAATCAAACAGTCTACCACCTGGTGATCTTCTTTCTGCTTATATGAACCCGATCTCAGGATCGCAATTGTTTGATAACAATATTCAGCCGTTGAAGAAATAGAGAGCATTAATTTCCTTATACTGTCCTCGCTTTGATCCTTGATGGAAAAAGGTTCAGTTCCACCATTGTTGACAGGAGATCTCCATAGATGACGACAGAGCTCAGAGAACTCTGTTTCATCAATCTTGCCAGCCGAGAGCCCACGGTGAACTTCAACCACGGCGTCATTGCCCACAACTTGCGACGCGGTCGCACGCAGCTTCATCCCATTCTGGAGCAGGAATAGCCCAGCAGCCAGGAGTGCCGTTCTCTTATTACCCCCTTCGAACACAGGATTCCTAATCAAATTCGATGCTAGGGTAGTCGCTAATCGGTTCAGATCTTCTTCTTGCTTGTAGACTTCCTGTCTAACAGGCAACCTTACTATGTGATCCAACAAGGCTTCATCGCGAACGCGGCTGCTGACAGGCCCTTTGATACGAGCATTGATTAATCTGATTTCGGTGGCGGTAAGAAATTTTGTTGGGAGAACCCGCCACGAAACATTGGCATGTTTCCGCCAGGACATAGATGTATGAGAAAAGTTGGCTATCTGTTTGGAGGTCATATGTTGGGTGTCTGGCATATTGGTCGAAGCAAATTCAGATATAGGTGGGGGGTGCGCAAATATAGGTGAGTGCCAAACTCAGTCCTAGTGGGTGGACAAACAAACACATCTATGCTAATTCATTCAACAAGGATGCAATAAATTACAACACGGACAATCAAGGCACCATCACTGTAGTCAAGCATTTTCTGGGAAAAGAAGATATTGCGATAGCTGATTTGCCTGAATTTGCTATGTGCAGCTTCAACGGAAAACCACAGCACTGTCGAATGGCAAAGCACATGATTACGGATGGATGCAGTAAGGAGCCAACGCGATTATGAGTAGGCGATGCCCCTGAATATCTTCACTAGATAGTGCCTATCCCGAGCTTTGCGGATCAAGGCAATAAGTGTCCCTGATGGTTCTAACCTTCCTCTAATACCACAAGGAAGAAAATAATGATTGCCGTCAGTCTAACACAGCGCACTCAGCTTCGGCATATCATATCATGATAGCCTTAGTACATTCAGTGACATACCTGACATCCGATCCTGAAGCCCCCACCCACCTACAGGCAAACTATTTTCTCTCACAACAATCAAACCATCCATATACCTTCTCTACATTCTACCACCACCCACTAAAATGCACAATCTTGATGGCCCTAAGAGCACACCTTACAGACGCTCTACGCGAAATATTCCTACTAGTATAACCTAGCAGAGTAAGAAAATATTGCAGTCGAAGAAGCCAAGATATCTACAGTATCAAGTTATCATCAAACAAGGAACTTGGAAAGAGTAAAGGAGAATCCCAACCCTTGAATTATAATTAGACACACTCCCACAAGCCAGCGAAACCTCCCTTCTTCCCATCGCTCAGACAACATCTCGAGCCTTTAAAAACAACCCCCCCCCCCCCCCCCCCCCCCCCTCAAACTCTTCCTTAAGCCCAAAAGCCACTGTACCGTACCCGCATGCACTTCAAACATTATTGTTGATTCCTTTTAACACCATACCTGTGGCATATCTAAGAAAAACCAAAAAATTTCTAAATACAGTACCCTACCTCTTCCCTTCAAAGCACAGAGTCCGCTTTGCCCCACCCGGCTTACCACGATCTTAGTTGCTAACCCCCCTTATGTCTCGACACGGGAATACAGGTTCGGTTTTCTTGATCTCGAAGGCAGATGGTTATCTTCCTGCGGTAGGATTCAATTACTAGAACCTTCCTTTTTCGCCGAGCTACCTAAACCGTCATGTTCTCTAATAGAACTGCTATGGTATAGCGAAGTGCAGCTCATCATAATACATGTTTTCACAACTTTACACAATGCACTCGACGCTGGTCTGCCACTTCTCTTAAACCGAATACCTACCACGCATATCCGGACCTTTCTCCAGCTAACAGCGGCAGGAACCGACCTTTAACAACCCGCCATTGACGTCGCAAACACCATCGTTGACTCTCAAACCATGCCCTCCCCACATCAATCCCTCATCAACATCTTCAACCCAAACACCTCCCTTTTCAACCTCACATTCTCCTTTTTCAACTGACCAATCCCATCCTGATACTCCGCCATCTTCGCCTTGGCCATCTCCTCCCCTTTCCCAGCTTTCACACCTTTTAGGATCTTGCCCAGCTCGTCGTTGAAGCGCTCGTACAGCGCCTCATTCTCTGCATTGGCTTCTCGGTACAATTGGTCCAACTGCTTTGCTTTCTTGTCCGCAACAAGGAGGGAGGATTCAACGTCGGTGGAGATGGAATTGGTGCGCGTGGTGGTGGTGGTGATAAAGGTTTGGAGTCTGGTTTCTAACGAGGCGAGGGTGGTGGTGAGGGTGGTGATGGTTTTGTCAGCTTGCGAGGGAGGCGTTGAGAGGTTGTGGTTTGCGGTCTTGGGACGTTGCATTTTGAAGGCGGAAAGTTCTTCGCCGATTTTATTAATCTCGGCTTGGAGACCTGCTTCGGCGCCGCTGAGGGCCTTCTGTTCTTGGCTGAGGCGTTCGCGCAACTTTTGGGGGCTCTGCATCCGAAGCTTCTGCGAGGGAATTGGGGGTTTTTTGACTGGTGTATTAGTGCCATTGGGAGGCCATGTTCGCTCACTGAGGCCTTTATTCGAACTCGGATTTAGCGAATGTGAAGGCGTTCGATTTCTAGGAGTTGTGGTAGTGATGGCGACTCTGTCTGATGCTTTTCGAATTGGTTTCGCGGGATTTGTGCCGCGTGATATTGATGGTGAGTTCTCCTTGTACTGGATAGACCCGAATCTTTGTGGCGAGTCTTTGGTTCGAGGTGTATATCCGAATCGCTCTGGTGAGCCGAAACGATGCGGAGACGACTTGTCAGATTGCTGACCTACATTCAATTTACTCGATGAAGAGATTCTTGGTGACGTCTTGACTGGCGTCCCCATCTGCTGGACAGTCGTAGGCTTACGCAATTGCGATGGCGACGACCAGGGAGACCCCACACCGATATCTTTAAGGGGCTTCAAGTCTGAAAGTGAGCTACGCCGCTTCTTTTTACCAAGGAGCGCAGGCTTGGTTGGTGTGCCCTCGCCAATCGTGTCAAGGGTAGAAATATTTAGATGTGAGCTTCCAGGTCGAGATCTTTGCTCTTCCTGAGGCGTGGAAGATGTGGGCCTGTCCCGAGAACCAGGCCGCAAAGGTGGAAGCATTCGAGTGTCCGTATCTGTAGATCTCGACCGAAGCAAGGATGATGCTTTCGATAGACTTCCAGTCTGGGATGAGGTCTCGCCTGTGTTCTTCGTGTTCTTGCTGAGGGTTCGCCATACCGAAGCGACCTTGGACTCGGTCTCTAACTTACTGTTTTCCCGGCTCAAGTTACCAAACCCAAATCTTTTGCGGAGTGAGGATGCATTGGAACTGAGAGAGCCTGTATTGAAGGATCTAGTCCGTTTCAATGAATCACCGGCGGCATTTGCTGTAGTGAGTTCATCCACCGAGCTATTCTGGAAATCGTCGAAAAGGTTATCATAGTCATCTACCAGGCGGTCAAGGAGTGTAATATAATCATGGGGATTGCCATCCAATACAATAACTTCGGCGAAGCTGGCGATGAGAGCACCACGGTCACCGTCGTTCCCGGAAGCATCCAGAAGGTCTGACAAAAGCTTTACGGTGGCAGTAAACGCCCTTCTGTTCTGCGGTGTCATTTCCTCCAGAGAACTCTTGAAGTGTTGCGTAAACTCATGAGGTCTCCCCGAATCAAACTTTGATTGCATGAATATGAGTAAGTCGGTTGCAAGCAGTGGTCCCATATGCTCCATCCAAGCCCTCTTGAGGAATTTCTCAAAAGCTGCGAATAGGACGTCAACGGAGACTTCTGCAGCTGCCTGGATTCTAGAAGGATCCTCGAGAAGGATGTTGTAAAGTTCATTGACAATGAGCTCATCAGCTGTTGCCCTGCCCCGGAGTACTTTTGCCACAACGTTGCCGCTTCTTGAACGTAAAGCTACTACATAGGCGGCAAACGTATCTTCCATTAGGGTTAACGGATTTTTGACGTCGTGGACACCTTTGGCTACTAGAGTCATCTTACTACTGAAATTTCGGTCCTCTAACATGTGCGTCGTTTCAGGTTCCGGTTTAGAGAACACCGGAGGCCGCATCGAAGCGATGTCTTTCAGGTTCGGGACATTACCGATGGCTTTCGACGGACTGCTGGGCTGATTTGTAGAAACACCTCCAAGCAGACTAGAAATCATCTTTACCGGGGAAAGCGGGCGTAAAGTGCGCATGTGAGACCCGTCGTCTTGCATCCTAATTGGGGTTGCGTTAAGAACGCTCCGGTGAAAAACTATCTGTGAGGCAGCTGAAAGCTGGTTCTGAGGCCTATTCTGAATCTTGAGCATACTTCCCACTACGTTCCAATCAGCAAAATCTGTGTTTCGGCGTCGTGAACTTACATATCTTAGCTAGAACTGCGCCGAGGTTCTCCTCTGTGGTCTCCTCCGTAGCACGAGTGCCATCAACACTTTCGAAGCTTAGCCGACAGCGACCAAGGTCAAGCGGTGTAACACAGGCCGCAATGTCTAGTCCAGCGTTCCCAGCAATGATAGACTTAGGGGTCTTTGGAGTATCGATGAATACATTTATCCGACTTAGGACCTGCAGAGCATCGGTGCTCTCATCTTCAAGCACAGCTGCCAAGACACCTAAGGTATCGGGCGAACTGTTGATGGTACGTAAAGCCCACTTATCGCTTTCACGAGTCGTCTCGGAAAAGCGACCTTCGATCGTAGCCTTAGCTACTTCCTCACTTAAGCGTGCAGCCTTACGCTCGTATGGGCTGAGTAGGGCAAGCACCTTAGCAAAGGGTTGCAAATGACGCACGTTAGACTTATGGTGCCGTTGGTCCACCGAAGGTCTACTATTTCCAGTCAACCATATCAGACAACCATCTCCAGATTCGTCGAGTCGGAGATCAGGAAGATCAAACGCGCTTGAAAAGATCAAAGTCTTCTCCGAGTTTGGTTTGCCTTTGTCCGCCATTGTGGCTGGAACGACCGGGCGGTCTACTTCAGCAAGTATCCCTCTGGCAGATACGGCTTTATTGTGGATTTTCCGTAGGAGCACGATGGTATCAGGGAACAACAACAGTATGCCACATTGACCTACTTCTGTAGATGTATAAGGGGGTTCAAGCTCGACGACATCAACAGCAGTTATGAGCCGACCTCTGGGTGAGAGCGTCTTGGGCCAAGAAGATACAAGGTTTGTAAGACAGCTCACAATCCGCGTACTGTCAGAGACCCCCGTATCAAGCGCACAAATGTCTGTGATGATATCTCTAGCCTTGAGAAGGGTACCTAATGCTGGATGAGAAGCTGGAAGTAAGTTGACCATATTGTCGATAAAAAGACTGTATCGAGGCAAACGCTGTACGGGTTCTATCAAAATCGATCTTAGTCGCTGCTCACCAAACTCATAAACCTGCCGTGTAAAAATGGACGTTTGATCTTGGAGAGCCCCGTTCATTATTTGTGGGAAGTTCATGCTGGCGCGCATGTAGTCTTGATAGGGGCTCATGAAATCCGGAAACCACTTGAGTAACGCTCTTGCGAACGATGTTGTGCCCGTTGAGTCTCTCTTCCTCCCATCGACAACCCTAGTGCTTTGTTCAAAACTCGGTACCGGAGCGTCTTCAATGTCCCTAATAGCTTCATTCTCTGTCACCTGTATGATATCTTGAAGTTCGTCGTAAAAAAGTGTACTATTCTTGAGTATACGATGGAGGCTTTCAGGAAACAGTTGGTTAATAACTTTGCCATTTGACTTGACGTTACCGAATGCATCAGTGTGCAGCTTCCGGAACTCTGTCTCAATGCCACGCACCAGATCCTGGAGCTTGGATATGTAGCGCGCTTCCGTATCCAGAAGCTCGCACATTTCTTGACGCAGGGCAACTTTCTGATCCTTAGTTAGAGACCTACTCTTGCTGTGCGCAGTAGGTCGTGATGGAGCCCTCTTCAATCTAGATGTTGGGAGAAAAGTAGGCGTTCCGATGTTGTTGATTAGAGAGGTGTACAGGCCATAATGGAAAAGGGGCAGACCGTCGTCGCCAAATAGCGGTTTCGACTCTGATCCTTCCGAGGATACAAATCGTTCAATAGTGTTTTTAGGGAGTAGAACGTCCAACTCCACCCATGAGACACCCTGTGGTGATAGAGCAGAAGCGATAAAGTTAGTTGTCTCCCTTGCGTCACCGACTTTGACCATCCTGGCAGCTAGATCCCCGGCGTGCATTTCGTCGAACATTGCAGGTGCCAGGTGATTTGGCCGACGACTTGCTTCTAGTTCACTCAAGGAATTCCTCATAGCTTTCGGTATCGCGGTAAAGTAGCTGAGCAGGCTAACGGCCAACCCTCGACATATTTCGTCTCCTCGCTGTTCTGCCGGCAAATGACTAACAGCTACATAGAGCGGCGATGTTGGGGATATTGTAAGGCGTGGAAACGTCTGAAATCCAGCTAACGAATAGATATGCGCTTGGACACGCGAGCTGTTATGGGTTGAATTGCCAGTTGTTGAGGGTCCATAGAAGACGAAAATGGGTAAGTCCTCAAGAAGTGGGTCTTTACAGTAATACAACGAAAGACTGTCAAATGAAAGCGCGGGCAGCGCTGGGGAGAGGACAACCATGATTGTGGCAAAGAATGACCGAATGTCCAGTTTGGAGAATGAGGTGGGCGTAATAGTTGTCACAGGTCAGAAGGCATTGGACCTTATAACACAAATCCTCCAACACCTCCGCACGATTAAGCAGGATAGTCAATTGAGAAACACCCAGTCAACATTGTGCCGTACCGAACACGAAAACATGAGTGGATAGCCATCAGTCGATTAGGTGGACCGAGTCTGATGAGTCTACCCGTCAACCTCGACTTCAAGCAAGCAACGTGTTTGTGCTATATCCCAGACGTCTACCCCCAAGGAAAGGCCCAACGGTCACGTCGTCGATCAACACGCGGTCCGCAGCGCGAATCCTTGGAAGGCGCGTTGCTAATGTACCTAAGCCCTGTCACGTGCCCCTTAAGAATACATATGGAAGATACCGCAACTCGCAGTACCTTATCCGTGGTGCCAAACTCGACCCTCGGAGGAACAGAGCAGTCAATGAATACCGCTTTGTTTTATACTACGGGAGAAACTAGATTTTTGTATTAATCACTCGATCCCCAACCATGTCGACACAAGACAGTTATGGTATCCCCTTCGATATCTGTCATGACCAGCAAGTTTTCCGTCTTCTCGAGCTTCCGCCAGCTCTTCTCGACATGATTACATCTAGCCAACCTGCAAGGTATCTCTCCGTCTAAACATTCGTATTCCGTCTTATGCTGACTCGAACGAGAGTCTCCAACTCAAATCTGCGGCATTCGATGCCAAGAGCAATTCTACCGCAACTAATCATGCCGTGCTCTGCACCGATGACCGGACCTTCCACATACGCCAAGTCCATTCGTCCAATTCCATCTTCATCTTACAGCCGTCGCAAACCCAATCTATCAATGATGAAGGATCAATTCCACCAGAGGCAATCTCGGCGATAGCGCAACCTACAGCTACGCTAGAGCTCGTACCCTCTTCATTCCATGGCCTATCGTTGTTGAAACAAATCCTTCCTGTCTATGGCACTTCTCAGGCTGAATCTGAGGGCAAAACTGAGCCCGCTTCGGTGCCGCCAGTCGCCGATAGAATGAGCAAATATACGGCGTTAGACAACGTACCCCTTTCCTCTGGGGAATTCGAGGCATTGTGGGCTCAAATGTGCGCCTTCGAACACGAAGGGCAAGCGTGGCTGCCAACAGCTACGCTACTTGCAGCGGTCTGGAAGGCCATTATATCAGCAGCGACAGCGAACAGCATAGACCTTAGACAGAGCTTTGAGACTCAAAGCATTACGGAGATGGTGCGGGAGGATGGCTTTCTGGTTCCTCTGATCGAGGCCATAGTCCGAAGATTACGTTCGGATGATGATGACCTCATGGATGGCTGTGGGTGAATCATAAATCTACACCGTGAGATGCAGTCACTAAGAACGAGACCTAGATGATACCATCGACAAAGAAAAATGCGTACTCTGGGTTGGTGTCATGATCTTAGAATCACAATCAACTCCCGAAGGGATTCAGATGTCCGACTTCTTGCGTGAATGGAAGGGCCAGCTACCAGAGGCATGGAGAGAGCTTGCTACAATGGACGTAATCAAGGTAAGGGCGCTTCATGGTTCTAGCGTGCCGATTCCTGATCGAGTGCTGTGTCCAGGGAAAGTATCACAACGTGGGAGAAAGCAGAATCGCCTTCGATAACGGGACAGACACACATGATCCTTCGAGCTCATCCTCGGCCACCAACGCTAGCGGAAAGCGCATGGGCAAGTGGCATGAGAAGTTTAAAAACTCTCGACGTTGAGAGCATCTTAGTTTTGATTTGTTCGATATCAGTGCGAAAGTTGAATCATTAGAAAATCTTTGGTATTCGACCCCAAAAGATCCCGATGCACTGCTACCGTTGCACTTATGCCGCTGTTGAAAGAATAGCAGCAACTCATACGTTCCAAATCCATTATGCCTTATTTATATCGAGATGTCGTCAATGCATGTCCAGAACTCCGTGGCACAAAATGCGAGACTGCCGTGTGAAGCCGTGTCAAACGCACTTCTGTTCGGTTTCCCAACCCGTTGTTGGATCGCACTCTAACCCTCCTCCTCCTCCTCCTCAACTCTAGTCTACAAGGTCGAACATCCATAGGAGGTTTGCGCCGCAGAAGATTATGGTGGGGAACGGGGGGATTGGGGATTTTGTTGGAGCTTGAGTTTATGTTTTTATTGCGGGTAGTGCTGGCTGCCTTTTTGGCCATCTATCCAAATCGAGTTTTTATCTTCTTCGACCCCATTCCTTTAGCACCATCCATATTTCTCGTTCCCAACCCACTCCACCTCGGACCCCTTGCCCAACTCAGCTCCGTGCCACCGTAAGCTAGCAATGCTCTCCTCGTCCCGATGGATCACCTCTGTCCCCGGCTTGATCTGCTGCGCGGCCAAGACGCAGAGGGGTGTAGGGTTCCACAGCTGCACCTCTTTCATGCCCCATTTCGCGGCTTCGTGCTGTGCTGCCTGCAGCACTAGGGACGTTGCGTGGATCTTTCTCTTGGTTGCGGGGTCACGGGTTTCGTCGTTGTTGTTGCTTTCTGATTGGGGATCTTGCCGCATCAGGTCTTCGGAGCCTTCGGTCACGAGACGCAGGATGTTCAGGGTGTTGCCGTCGCGGTCGTTGCCGTAGGTGCGGGTCCATATACACCAGACTCGTTCGTCTGTGTTCTTGTCTTGTGCCATGGCGCCCTTGACGTCCGGTGTGCGGCCGAACAGCTCTTTTGCTGCGAATTCTTCTCGCGCGTGGTGCCATTGCATTGTTTGCGCGTCTGGTATCAGCGCAACTCGTACTTTTGAAGACCCATTTACAGGACCCAACATTTTGGCTCTCATATACTCTTCGTCGAGCCTGCAGAGCTCTGGCAGGTCATGCGCCCGTATGGCTGTGGTGTCGCGAATTGGCCAGGACATGTCTCCTTCGGCGAATTCGGCGGATAAGGAGATGTGGCTGGAGGGAAAAGCTTTCCATCCCAGTTTGGTGTAGAAGTTCTGTTGAGAGGTTGGTGAGCGCAATCATCACTCGACAAGGATACCGTTGGTGTCTACCTTCCCTATGTCGGAGAATAGCACTGTAAAATCCGCCCTGTGCTCATTCTGCTGCTGCCACGTATCCAGTATCTTTCCCAGCTCCGACAGCATTCTGGCCGCATAGCCCTTCCCTCGGTACGCTGGATCACAGAAAACGCTCCCAATCCCATGAGTTATGACATCCTGCACCTGCTGGCCATCCCTCGAAACCAATGCACGTTTCCGCAATGTCTCGCAGCTAGCAAGTATGGTTCGCGGGTGCGCAATCGAAGAGGTGTCAACAAGGATCCAATAGGTTATTCCCCCATCGCGGGTGAAGGGTTGGTTTGCTAGATGGACCTCACGGCGGAAGTAGGTGGGAAGTGGAAGCTGTCCTCTCCAGACCTGGCCATTCAGGATCCAGGTAGCACTTTTCTCATCGTCGGTGGGGTGGACGAGACAGAGGTTTGGGGAATCGCTGGCGGGGAGTTTGATGGTTGAGGAGGGCATTGCGAAGCACAAAGGAATGGGGGAAGTGGTGTAGGTGGGGAAATCATTGAATTGTTTTGAGATATGGGGGAGAAGTGCCAGGCTTTTAACCTTCTTCAGCCGTGTTTGGGAGAACCCCAACCTATTGGTGCATGAAGGAGGAATGTGATTCACGGGGAGACAAGGACACCGCGGCTAAGCGCAGGCAGCCGTGATGTAGAGATGACGCTAAGATGATACAAGTACCTTAGCGAAAGATTATGAGAACACATTACGGTTGTGCTACGGTTCTTCTGACTGAAACAGTCTTTATGCAGTCATTTTGTAGAAACAGTTCTGTTAGAGTACTTTAAAAATGATGTATCTTCAATGAAATGTTTAAGAATTATTACTGTTATTTTTCATGAATGTAATTATCTTTGATACAGTTCAAGATAAATATCAGTTAATTGAAAATAACAGATACAATACTGCTAAAATGTCAAATCTTATCTTCGGATAGACTGTATTTGGAACAACATCAACGCTTTTGCAAATCTAAGCTTATATTCGATCGATTCAAGCAATTTCTACGCGTGGGCATCAAGCGCCATGAATAATATCTTACGCGTGTTGGATGCGAAGCATGCACAGGGCACATGGGGGGGGACCTGCAGGGGAATGTAAGGAAGATAAGGTTGTACAATATGTTACAGTCAAAAATACAGCTGACTAAGCATTGAATCTGACACGTCTCTGAAAAAATAACAGATAATTGTTATAAATGTTTAGATTGCGCGACCGTCTTTTTGCGGTGTCATTGCAGGATACATATTCACCAAGGTTAGTGGTTCTGCTACGGTAGCACTACGGTTATACTGTCTCTTAATCTTCCGCTAAGGTAGGTAGCATCGGGTCTTGGCGTGTGACAGGGGTTTTCGGGAGCCTTAGAGCTTCCCCTGGAGAGTAGGTAAGGTACTTAATGTACTCCGTACTACAGTACAGTAACAGCTATTCTACCTACATAAAGTACCTTAACAATGGGTGGGACGTTGAGCTTCCCATTGTGCAACAAGAGGTGTAAGAGTCGGTACAATGTAATTCTCCTTTTCTTTTCTTCTTAAATAACGTGGTCGAGTCAACCCCATGGCGCGTCCAATTGACACCCCGTCTGGACATTCCTCGCCAATCTCCAATTGCAGGGTTGTCTAATCCGTAGCGTATCTACTCCGTACTCTGATGCGAACCAAACCATACCTTACCTACCTAACCTACCTTAATGAATGGGTGCGCCCGAGGGGCCGTCCGTGAGGCTCTTCGCTTCTTAAGTCCGCCCGAATCTAAGGCCTTGCTTGTGGGTTGTGATCAAAGTTGCTGAGCCTCCCGTAGCAACAAGGCCGGGCAATAAGGTAAACAAAAGTCGGCGCTGCACAGAACATGCGGATTCAATTCATGTGTTAGAGTAGCCAAGTAAGACAAACACCGTTATAAACTCCCCCCCCCGGTCTCGCCGCTGGGAGAGTGGTACCGTATGTCGCACCCCCGAATCAGGAATCATACTCGCCATCTTTCTTCCCCCTTCTTTCTACAGCCTGACTGCGGATATATCTCTGATCACTCCTCAGCCTTGCGATTATCGCACAACAGGTTACTGTGCACCGAGTCCAAAGTGGAGCGGATCCTTGCAGGCTGCTTCGCCGTGTCAACAGAAAAGCCCAAGCTGGAAAGTAAACGACCGGTGTCTGGAAACCTCAAGTCTTTGCATCGGCTCAGCGTTGTGCCCAGAAATTTCTGGTAGCCTGGAGACTTGAGCACGTAACTTGTACTTCTGCAGTTAACGGGCCCGTGAACCCCGCGTCCACTCTGCACATCCGTGCTCCTCCAATTTCTACTCAATTGGCTATGCGACACGTATTTCCCCAAGGAGAGATTATCGAGATCGAGGATGATAGTGATGACCCGAGCCTGCCCTCGGAGGACGAGGCCTTTTTGAGTCTGAATGAAATCGAAGCCGCCTTCAATGACGATGACAACACTGACCCAGCTATGCTTCAAGATGGGCAGAACGCACGGACTTTACACGGTGGTTTGCCAGAACGTCGGAATTTCTACCAAACATGCCTCAACGCAGTGGTAGAGGTGTTCCCCGACATCTGTCATGATCATGTCCAGCAGCTCTACGATGCACGCCTTCAAAATCCAGAGATCTTGCAGCCACCTCTACTGGCACCTGCAACGGAAGTCGTGGCCCAAGACATTGTCACGGGGATTCTGGACGGAGGAGGCAAATATCCCAAGGAGAAAGACAGGATCAAAGAGCTGAAGCGGAAGAGATCGATGAAGCCGAACAGTGACGAGGAAGAGGCCGCTCGATGGAGGGAGGCTGCGAGAGATGAAGCGCGCCGGGCTGTGACATTTCGATACTCGGAAGAAGCGTAAGGGATCACGAATCTTCCAAAGCAATGGCTAACAATACAAACCCACAGGCGCGTCGTACTCCAGGAAGAGTTCGTCAACGTCCCCAAGAGATTCATAGAACTCAAGTTGAGAGAATTGGGTCACTTCTACGCCACTTACCTGGCGCTGGAGCTAGCAGAGTCCACGTACGAAGATGGTAGAGCATCTTATGCGAGGTTGAAAAGACCGAGACGACCAAAGCCGGGAAGCTCTGGTCATTTAGATGCGACGGGCGTAACTGGACACGGAATTGAAGAGCTTAGAATGGAGATAAAAGCTGCGCGGAAGTACCGTCAAAAGGAACAGGGTAAGTTGCTCGGTCCTTGAGCTGCGTATTTCTGTTTCGGTATAGATCCTCTACGCTAATCATCAGTAGCAAAACGAAAGAGCGAGAAGGATCTTGCGGATGCCGAAGCAGTAGACGAGCAACGATACCGGGACAATGGAGATGTGATGGAGTGCCAATGTTGCTTCGGTGATTATCCGATCAACAAGCTCACTCATTGCGACGGCGACGAGCCTCACTTTTTCTGCTTCGATTGTGCTCAACGTAATGTACAAGAGGAAATTGGACAGACCCGCTTTAAGCTTCAATGCATGGACGGCAGTGGCTGTAAAGCATCATTCGGTCACGGTGAGAAGAAACGTTTCTTAGACGAGAAGACTTTTGAGGCATTCGAACGTGGTCAACAGCAGGCTCAGATACGACTCGCTAAACTCGAGGGTCTGTCGAGATGTCCCTTTTGCGATTTTGCTGCGATTTGTCCGCCTGTCGGTATCGATAGGGAGTTTCGGTGTTCGAATCCAGAGTGTGAGAAGACGAGCTGCCGCCTGTGCAACGTAGAGTCACACATTCCTTTATCGTGCGAGGAAGCCAAAAAGGAGAATGGTGTTAGCGAGCGCCATGTCGTAGAGGAAGCGAGGACTGAGGCTCTCCTAAGAACCTGTCCGAAGTGCAATGTCAAGATCGTCAAAGAAGACGGATGTAACAAGGTAATCTGCCCGTGTGGCGGTTGGCTCTGCGACTATTGCGGAAAAGACATAACCAAGGACGGATACAATCATTTTGAAGGAGGGGCAAATGGAACAAGAGCTCCAACAGCAGGCCAGAAATGTCCCACGTATGACGACCTTCAGATTCGCCGCAAAGCGAACCTCGACCAAGCGGAAGCGGAAGCTTTGAAGAAGGTCCGCGCTGAGAATCCGAATCTGACCGAGGACGATCTCAAGATCAAGTTCGCCGAAGTAACCAATATCCCTTCCAACAGAGATCTGGGAGTTCATCGACTCCCCAATCCTAATTTCCCCCACCCTGAAATCCGCGCGCAACATGCCATTCAGCAAGCTGCTCTCCATCAACAGCGCCAACGGAATCTCCAGAACCAGCATGCAATAATGCAGCAAATGGCCGTCCATCAAGACCTTGCCCAGAACTTCGCTCGGAGGGTCAACGCTGTTTATGTACCTGGCCCCGATGATCGCGAAGCCGCTCTCCTGAGAACGGTCAACCAGAGACGAATAATGGGCATGGATGGCGAAGGCCAGGGCTGGGGAGAAATACAGCCTGGAATCTTACCGGCCCAGAGACATCCCGACGCTTTCCCAACCTTTCAGGATTATCTAGCTCATATAGGGGCCGGTAGACCAGGTATGGACGCCGTGCTTGTCAATCCGCCGCCGTTGCCTCGCCAGCCTCAGGTTGCCGAACGGGTTCGACGTCGGTTCGAGTTTGGCTGAAATCAACAATTCCAATGGAAAGGTTTTCTACGAAACGGCACCATCGAAACTCGCTTTTGCCACGATTATTCAACATTTTAGGGAGTTCAGGGAGCAGTTGAAGGAGAATGGCACATCAGTGCTCTTGTAATCGGTCTTCATGTTCGCTTGTCTCCAAGCGCTGGTTTGTTCTTATTTCCAGATATCCTACCCACCTGTCAGCGTGGCGTTGGAAATTTCGTATTAGCGGTCTTTGTCTCTAGCAAGGCGTTGGCATCGGTGCACTATTATGGATTTGACGTCACCTGGGGCAGTCCCTTTCTAGCCTGGCATCACATCTCACAGAGCGTGAGTTTTGCCTCCTCTCGGAATTCTATAATAACATCTTTCCTGTATGGAATTTTACGGCCGTGCATAATATATAATTTGGATGAACAACAACCTCCCGCTCTCATCGTACACCATGCTTGACTTCTCGACCCGTTCCAAATCTCCATCTCTCGAGATAACCCTGCCTAGCCCTTTATCCCCTAACCCCCTACTCCCGCACCCAGTCGTTCCGCCTCCTCCAATTCAACCTTGCCCCTCCCCTCCTCAACCCACACCTCCATCTTGAACGCCCCGGCCTCCACCGCCCTCACGGGCGTCGTCCTCACCCCTCCTAAATCCCTCCCTTTCTTCCCTCCTCCTTTCTCCTTCCCCTGACCTTCCTCCCCTCTCTCCCCTCCCTCCCCTCCCTTACCTTCCTCCCCTCCCTTCCCCCCCCTCTGCAACCCCACGTCCGCCGCAATCCACTTCTGCGGGTGCCCGATCGGCGGGTCTGCCATGTGTTCTGGGGTGCTGTCGCGCAGTTCGACCACGAGCGTGAAGGAGCAGTTTTCGGGGAGGGGGGAGAGGGTGCTGCTGAGGTGGGAGAGGCGGGAGATGGTGGCGCGGAAGTGTTCTGGGAGGTCTTGGGCTGGGGGTGTCGTGGTGGTTGTTGTTGTGGCGGGGTGGGGCGTTTGGTCGCTGGAGGCTGAAGTAGAGGTGGGGGTTGCAGAGAAGGGGGTTAGGAGCTCGGAGGGGGGGATTAGGGGGAACGAGGCGGTGGAGAAGAGGTAGCGTTCTAGGGGGTTGGAGGTGGGTGGGGGGGAGTGGATTAGGAGGGAGGTGGTGGCGATGGTGCACTATGGAAGAAGGAAAGTCAGCGGTGGACTTTTGGGAAAGGGGAGGATGGCGGAAACGGGTGGAAATAGAAGGGGTGTGCGATGAGAATGACGATCATGAGGAATTGAAGGAAGATCGATCAGGAGTGACTATCGAATGACTGAGCTACTGAATAAAAAGTAAGACGAAGATGTCCGAATGATGGACTGGATGGGTTACGTTAGAATGTAACCACATGTCACACAAATGATGATGGGAAGTGTGACGTGGTGGTGAACAGAGACAAGGAGGGACAGCTTGAAACATGGCACCCTTGAAATCCCTTAAGCTGAACGAAGGGTATATTTTGCTCATCATTAAGTTGACTCTATATGCATATCTCTTCGTAACTTGACCACTATAACTGATCAGATATCCAACCTTCAAGCCTGAGCTGAAGTGGCATACCCACAGTGAACCAATCAGAAAAGAGTTCAAATCTTCGAAACAAGTTTTAAGCAAGAGCTTTCTCTAGAACATCTAAAGCGAAAGAGCCAAGAAGACTTTGTTGCGCATACGAACGTGTTGCGTCGCATACAAAAAGGCACTAGAACACAGTCCTGGAACAGTTACCTTCAACATCTCGACCTCGACTGCGGCAACAGCATCCTGAATCCACTTGCAGACCTTGGGGTGCCTGCTCTGTTTCACAGGATAGTTGTACTTGCGAGCACTAATAAAGGAGGTTTGCGGATAGATATTCCGTTCGTAGAGAATCGTGTGGATTGCCACCGTCAGAAAGTCGCTGAACGCCGAGACCACGGCTTGATAGGTGTCGAGGACAGGGAAGTCGGAGTGGTGAGTGGTCATACTCTTCAATGAATCTCGTACTGTGTTTGTGTGTTCTTCTGATCGAGGGTTGACTTTATTGGTGGTAGTCGAAAAAGAGACTCTCGAGCCACATCCGAACTTTATATCTAAGGTAACAGGGGAAGTGCCTTTAGTATGGAAACGCCACAGATCGCGTCTCTTAGCTCTCCGCCATCCCTCTACTTCAACGCCGGCTCCCAACAGCCAAGCCATCGAGTCAATCCCTCGATAGACGGTCAATTGATGGTCGTGAGCATGGAGCAACAAGTGCTTGACCTCCTGGCAGCAACGTTAGAGCCCAATGCTGCCATCCGCAACGATGCAGAGCGCCACTTGGAGCAGCTATACGCTAACCAGGCATTCCCCATCTCCCTAATCTCCATAGCGTCTCACAATTCGGTCTCGATAGCTCTCCGCCAGGCCGCGCTCCTGACACTGAAAACCCTAGTTTTGAAGACATGGTCGCCTTCGCTGGACGACTATGCTGGGGCTGTTCTTATCGACGACGCGACAAAGGACCAGATCAGGCAATCTCTCCTTTCAATCGCGACGAGTGCAGAGGAAGAGAAGAAGATCGTTGGCGCGGCCAGCTATGTTGTCAGCAAAATCGCGAGCGCGGACTTTCCAGAGACTTGGCCGACTTTGCTACCGACTTTGTTGCAGCTTGTGCGCCAGACCAATGATACCCAACTCCACAATATCCTTGTTGTACTCGGTAACCTTGTGGAGGATGGCTTTGACGAGGAGCAGTTTTCGGAGACTGCAGTAGAACTTGTCAAATGCCTGTATGATGTCGCGGTCGACGGTGGGAAGAAGTTTACCTCGAGGGCATTGGCAATCTCCATCTTCCGAGCATGTTTCGACACCATGGAGATGGTGTACCAAACGAACAAGGTCTCGGTAAAGCAATTCATGCAGGACGCGTCGGATGCTTGGTCGCCGTTTTTCATCGAGGTACTTAAGATGCCTTTGCCGTATGTGCCTAGCGAAGAGCAAGAAGGTCAAATGGGCCCGGCGGCAATGGATTGGCGAGGAGTGGTAGCGTTGAAGACTCAAGTGGTTAAGGTGAGTTTCACTGAATCAGTGGGTTGAATTGCGGTTGATCCTGGCGCAGGCTCTCGACAAGATACAGAACATGTTCCCCCAGCTCCTAAGCGCCCACACCTTAGACCTGTTCAGTACGTTATGGCAGAGCCTCCAGGCTCACCTGGGGCCTTACCATGCGCTGTACGTTAGTGAGAGTCGTCAGGGCCGAATGGAGGACGCGGATAGACTGCCATATACCCTTGACTTTTTGGTGATTGAAGAGCTTGATTATATTCAGACATTGTTAAGCACCACGCCTGTTCGACGAGAAATGGAAGCCCAAGTGGCGCCTGATGGCGTGCCAAATGGTGCGCACAATGGCACATGGATCACACAAGTCATGACAATACTAGTGGGGTACGCTCAGATCACACAGGAGGAAGAAGGCTTGTGGGACTTTGACGTCAATGTCTTTTTGTCAGAAGAGACTTCTGAGACTGCGAATTATTCACCGCGAAATGCATGCTCGAGCTTTGTGACCAAACTATGTAGATGGCCCGTAGTTGACCATCTTCTTACTCACTCCAGGACTATCTTTGAAGATGCAGCATCCAGGTACGACAATCTGGAATCTTCCCTCTGCAGATTTATCCGACTAATCATGGCTGCAGCGCAAGACTCAAAGAAGCTGCCTTGTACATATTCAAGCAAATACTGGATGAGTTTGATAGCTACGGCAAAGATATTGGCCAAGAAGCAGCTAATGCCTACCTCGAACACATCCGACTTGCAATGCAGGATGGTAAGTGGAAATCCATTTTGAGAGGTCCCATTCAGCGGTGAAGCATCGTGCTAATCTTGTTTAGGTGATGACTTCCTAAGGGCGCGAGGATATATCGTGGCCGGCACGCTTACAACAATGACCGGAGGATCGTTAACGGAATTGGTGCCTGAATTCGCACAGCAAAGTCTTAACGCGATCAACAAAGACAGCTCTGACATTGTCAAGGTTTCTTGCATTCGGGTACTTCAGGAATATTTGAAGGCGCTGCCCTCCTCCCGAGCCCGCGAATTCCAAGTACAAACAGTGGCTGCCATCTCCAGTTTCCTGTCCTCGCAAGATCTTAGCGACATCAAAGAGAGCGAAGATCTGCTTGACACGCTTGTGGAAACCCTTCGAGACGCTATTATGGCTGATCCCAGCCTGTGCTTGGAACACCCTGCGCTTGATGTGCTTTTCACTATGGCATCTTATGGCGCCAGTAGTTTCCAGACCACCATGCTCGTTAACGAAGCCTTCGAGTCTATTACTTCTTCAATGGCTGCACAAGGACCCGAAGCCTACGCTCAATTATGTGCTAAGGTTCTACCAACACTGACAGGAGCGCTCGACGTAGGCGACATGACAGCAGAGAACGCTCTTAGCGACATGGCCGTTTCACTCTTGTCGAGTCTTGCTGAGAATGGGCCGGAGCCACTGCCTCAAGGCTTTGTCGCCACGGTCGTGCCGAAGCTGTATCGTCTCATATTCTCGGGAGTTGAATTCAACCTCCACCAGACCGCAACAGTCACGATAAAACACATTCTGGCTCACGATTCCGACCAGATGTTTGGTTGGCACGATCCTGAGACTGGAAAAGGCGGCCTTGAGATAATCTTGCTTATCATCGATCGGCTCCTTGGACCCGGCGTCGATGATGCATCGGCTGCAGAAGTGGGAGGATTAGCGGTTGAAGTTGTGGAGAAGGCAGGGGCTGACAAGCTCGGACCATATCTCATGGATCTGCTACGTGTAGTTGCGATCCGTCTTAGCACTGCCGAACATGCGAGCTTCATACAGAACCTCGTCCTCGTCTTCGCTCGGCTTTCGTTGACTAATGCACAAGAAGTCCTGGACTTCCTAGCTCAATTCCAAGTCGATGGTCCAGCTGGCGGAACAGGTCTGGAGGTTGTGATGAGGAAATGGCTCGAGAACTCCGTCAACTTCTCAGGCTACGAAGCAATTCGACAGAACGTTACTGCACTGACGAACATCTACAAGCTCCATGACGAGCGACTCTCCAACATCCTTGTCAAAGGTGACCTCATAGTGCAGAACACTTCCCGTATCAAAACTCGCTCTCAAGCCAAGAAAGAGCCGGATCAATACTCGATGATTCCGGTATCACTGAAACTCGTCAAAGTCCTTATCCAGGAGCTTGCGAATCCCAATACCCCTAGCCCTATCAAAAACGGAAATGCAGCTGACCACGACACGGATGATGAAGACGATGAATGGGAAGACGAGCCAGTGCTGGACCTTGGAGCTCCGACAACCAGACAAGGTATCTTTCATTCTACATTCCCGTAATACAACCAAAGAATAACACTGACAAACACCAACCACAGAACTGATGAGCTACATGGACGAATCCCGCTGGAACGTCCGCCACTGGGACGACGACACCCAGCGCTACCTCGTCGACTTCTTCAAGCACATCTCCGCCGAGCCCTACTTCCAGAACCTCTACCACCAGCTCAAAGACCTCGAAAAGGAGAAGCTCGCCAAGATGGAACAAGATCCGCAGGTACAGCTGCAGCCGCAGATTGTCGTCTGATCTTGCTTCGTTTTCATCAAACCGAGCGGAATCGATGGCTTCGTTGTACGAACGGGGCTTCGTACAGGTGAAGGGACTAGTTGATCATGTGCATTCCCTACCTTCTGCATGCATGGGGGGTTTTCTCCGCTTTTTCTCGTTTTTTGCGCCGCATATTCATTCCAACCGAAAATTTCCCTATGTTTCAATACCCCCCAGCGAGCATTCAGCATCGACCATGTCCACGATTACTTCTGAAAAACCTCTTGTGTGCAATGGATGTTGTACGTGTGGCTGGCTACGTTACGCAAACTGGCTCGAACCAATGGTGGCTCAGAGACTAGCGAACCCCCCTTCCTCCTCGATTTGGGATCTGTGGTTCTAGAGTCCAGCTTTTCTTTTTCGCCCCCCCGCCTTTTGTATGTGTGGCTTTGACATCGTGGATGAGAATACCGTAATTTTTGTATGTACAGGGCTACACCACACACAGCACAGCTTCATGCGATCCGAAAATTGAAAATAATTTAATTTAATTCCCACTTCATATGACGCTATGAAGCTATGGTAGAAGCACGACTATCGCACAGTAGCCACGCCATCGAGCCAGCGACCAAAGAAACATTTTTTCATCACGACAATCCCAACAACTCCTTGCCGTCTACTGTATACATATGTACTGTACCACCAACACCCACCTCCCGCGGGCCCATCCCCACTGTCCCCCGAAACCCATTTTCTACTCCTCCTCCTGCTCCTCCTGCTCATCCCTTGTGTTCTAACCCTTGGCGAAACCCCCCCCCCCACCCAATCCCACATTCCCTTGTTCCACCCCCAAGTTCCGCTTTCGTTCCTTCCCTTGGCAAAAAACCCCATTCGTTGATCCGCATGTCTTTTAGGCCTAAACCCCTATCCTCGGCTTCTTATCCTCTGCCTCCTATTCCGAGGATGCTGTTGCGCTTGTGTGGCTGAGGTGTGAGGAGGGTGGGAGTTAAGGGTGGGGGGGGGAGGCAGGATCAGAGGGCAGCCGAGTCTTAGGCGGGGGATATTGGGGGATCTGGTGCAGTGGTGGTGATTCGGGGGGGGATATGTTTTGTTCGCTGATGGCTTAGGACGTCTGCGGTCACAACATCGAAGCTCTGTAAAAAACTCACCCACAATAATTGATTCTCCTGATCCTAGGCGAACCTAGTCCCCCTAGCACCACCACCACTACGTTCGCTCAAATGGGTATCCGCTCTCTCCAGCTCGCCTTCAACGCCTACATCTCTTCCTGCACAAGCACCAAAACGCTATACAGACCCATTCAGCGTGGTGCGCCTCCGTAATATTGGCCAGATTGAGCCGGGGCATCCGCGCCATAACCGTAGGGCACTTGACCGTCCCCATATGGGAAAGGCTGAGAAGCAGCATACTGCTCCTGTGCGACACCACTAGGATAGGAAGGGTGACCGTAAGGGGCCTGTTGGTACTGTGGCTGAGGGCTTGACGAGTGGCCTGCGTCGAATGCGGTTTCTGTGCCTGGATACGCTCTGGCTATTACGCCGGTAGTGGAGCCTGGCCTGGGGGCTTCGCGGCCAACCCATCCCTGGATTTTGTCCATACTGGGCAAGCCACCATGGCTATGGCCTTCATCTACACTGAGTATATGATTCTTGCCATTCCTGACGCTTTCTGATCCGAGTATATCGTTCAGATGGGCTCCTTGATTTGGCTGTGAGTGCGCCCAGCGTTGAACGACGTCGAACATGCTTTGATGAAGCTCGCAGCGCGGATCGCGGCTTGCTGGATGGTGGAAGACGCGGGCGATGTCGTTGAAGACTTGCTCCACTGGGATATCTGGATGCTCCCATGCATACAGAACCCGAGGCGCCACATATTGGAGGATGCATGATGCTACCTGCCCGGCAGGCGCATTAAGGATGTTCGAGAAGTGATCTTTAGACAGGAGAGAATGCGTGGGATCGGTGCAGTGAGGGTCCGTCCAAGGTTCATATTGATGGTTACCGCTTGCGTTGACGACGGTCGAGCTCCCAGCTTTCAGCTGCGCGGTTACGGCGTTGATGATGGGTCGGATAAAGGGGGACAGGAGCGAAAGAACGAAAAGCGTAAGCCTCTCGGTGATCTTCTCGACCAAGGCCTCCAGGCCAGGAATCTTTTCTATGGTTGCAGAGACGAGTTTTACCACCTTATCTCGGAACTCCAATATTGGGTATATTTGGGCTGCTGTCTTCATGGGGTCGAAATCAGGACTCAAGCCAGGGATACCCGGACCAGGGGGACCTCCGGCAGTTCCTGGTGGAGCTTCGAATGTGTGGTTGCCTCCTGGGACACTTCCAGGTGGAAGAGCCCCAGAAGAACTACTATATGTATATGGAGGGGATGTTGCTGAGGTTGGTAGATCAACTCGACAATCTCGGCTAGTAGATATGAGATGTTCCTGAGCGTCTGACTGTGCCTGAAGTATTGCAGCCTGCTGAGACAGTCCGCCGCTACCAGGGACTTGGGATAGCAGACTCGCCATAGTCGATAGTTGCTCAGACTGGCCGAAACCTCGCTGTTTGACACCAGAAGGGTTTGACTGTGTCTGTGCGTCTTGGAGTGCAAGGTCCATCTGCTCGACTTCGGTTTGTGCAAAGTGGTCTGTAGCTTCCCCTAAGACCGAGTGAAGGAAGTCCACAGCTCCAAAAGTACCAGTGACAAGTGGAAATACTCGGCGACCGCGCAATTCAATATCTGTTGCGGTTCCGGTATGAGGGAAAACCCCTTTGAAACCCATCTCCCGTAATGCGAGTTCAGTGTAGTTCGTATGCGCCCCAAAGTCTTCCAAGCAATGCAGTCCTTGTCCCAGGCATCTCAAAGCCTCACAGAGATCAGCCTCTTTACCCCTTATACCATTCGGTCCGCTCGTGTAGACCCTTCCAAAATGGATGCTTCTCAAGAAGCTATGCTTTACATACCCTGCGCTTGTAGCTATGCCTGATTGTTCATTGGCTATGTAGTTCTTCATACCAGTCTCTGGGTCCACCTGGAGTTCAACAGACTGAACTGGAGGGCGTAGTCGTTCGTCGTACTGTCTAGCATCCACATTATCCGCATAGTCCTTTGGATTGTCGATGTGCTCTTCTGGGCGGTACACACCAAGACGCTCCTCTGTAACTTCGAACTCACCAGTGGCGTAGCCAAAGCTCAGAAAAGACAGAACCCATACCAAAATTCGAATGGTTCCAGATTGAATGCCTTTCAGCGTGCCTACATCAACAGCCTGACTGTAATCTCGCAGCCAATTTCCAAAGTAGACTCTCTTGATCATCATTGAGGTCCATTTATGGCCTTTGATAAAGACAACCGCCTTGAGCATATCCTCGATGTCGCCATGCCGCCAATTAACGCCTTCAATCTTGGAGATCGAAACTACCAATCCTCAGCGATTGAAGCTTTCGAAAAGACAATGCCTTACCTATGTTCCCTGCCCCGAATGCTGTCGCTGGTGATGTATGGAGAAGCAATAGGCACACCAAAACTAAGAGTGGTCCAGGCATGGAGAATGGTGCACTTTTGACCATGTTGTTCTTAGGAATGGATTGAATATCAGGTTTCCAAATTCATGGAGTTAATCAAGTTGAACAACTACGCGCGCGCCACTACCTTTCGGCGCCGTCACTTCTTTACCCGAGGTTAGCGCTTGAGGGCTGGCTTGAAGCGGTGAGGGATAAGAACAACCATAACACGGACAAGCCCGGTAAACCAGAAGTCCCTGGGCATCTACTGCCTTTTACATTCCGCGAATGCAGAGGTAAAGATCGAGTCCTAGAGCCTCCCCGGTTAGGTTCCGATGGGTCTGCAGTGACTGAGATAAGACCAGCTCTAATATTTTCCATCTGGAAAATATGATCTCGTTCAAGGTACTTCCAAATCTCTAGTTACTCTCAGGCAAGTTCCATAATCGAGGGCTATATTGCGTAGCTCAGCTAAGTCATTCGGTTCAACGCCATCAGCCTAGCCAGATCCCCAATCAGCCAACCCGACAAGCCGTGATGCTGAATCGAGATTCTCTTCGTATGAAAAAATCTGATGGGTTGCTAAATTATTACCAGAAGGTAAATCTGAGCCAGCAGCTGCTTTTGCAATATTCTTTGAATGAGGTGCAAGCATGCGATATCTTTTCCCCAACACTATCAAAATGACCACCACCCAATTATTATTGATTCCCCTTGCCCATCCAATGCCGACCATTCATTTCAGTTTCCCGTATTGGAAGAGAATGGGTCATAAGTCATGCATAGAGGCCGCAAAGTTTCGTTTATATTGACCAAGTCCCACTGTGTATACTATCTGTTGGCTGCAATTTGCTACTGTGGCACATGGCCAAAATTATCAAAACTTTGCGCCTCTATGCATGACTTATGAGCCATTCTCTTATATCCCACTTTATACAAAGCCATTATCGTAATTTGTCGTACACTCTCCCCGTTTGCCCGAGCATGCATCATAACATCGTTCTCTTCACACGAATCGCATTCAAAGGCACCCCATCCCCCTCTCCGCCTTCCAAATCCTCCTCGCCCAGCCTCGTGAATGACCGGCTTCCGTTGCTTGCGTCCTTGAACAGCCTCGCCTGTGCATGACGCATGCTCTGAAAAGTATGAGTGCCACTGCTTCCAGAGGCCTTTTTTGAGATGCCTAGGAACTTTTTGGAAATGCGCTGGATGAGAGGTTGGAGGGTGGGGAGGCAAGCGCATGTGATACCGATGCCGGTCTTGTGGGAAAGTAAGGCTTCAGTATACATCATCTGTAAGAATGGGGAGAAGTACACACCCTCAAACCACCAACACTTTAGGTTTTGTGACAGTCTCTATGTGTTTCCCCACACCGTTGTGAATTGCTGACAACTACAAGTAAGAGATATAGTAATTAAAGTAGAGCGAGCAGTAAAATTACCCAAAAAATCTGTGGCCGAGTTCCCAAGAACGATCTGGATGTTATTCAGCGGAAGTTTCAACAATTGAAAATCGGTGCATGGCGGACAACAGAAAGAACAGCAAACAAATCATCCCACCAAAGGTTCAAGACTGATAGCATTCTTGATACTAGGCGTAAACCCACAGCTAGGAAAGCCAAGACGAGCATAGAGACATTGACAGCAAGAGCTAATGACGAACGATCCTCTTTCAGATCCGGCATCGGCATAATGGAAGACTTTGGCAATGACATCTTTACGGAGGTATTACGACGAAGGTGGATGAGTATAAGTACAGAACAGGAACATGGTGAAATGGTTTACACTCTTGTGAAAAAACATTCGAATCCATGTATTATGGCAATATCAGATCTCCAGGAGGTAATCCAAATCTCACAAGATACTAATAGCCTTTTCATTAAAGTGTAGCGTGCAGGAAATTTCCTCATGGAACGCCTGCACACAACCTTGGAATTGTAATATATCCCGAAATTCTGCAGGCGTGCTTATGAACGTGTAAGCACTACTGCAGCATTATCCTCACATTTTGGGGGCCATACTCCTGGGGATGGGTCTTTCGTAACCTCCATGTGAACGGTAGCTAATGAGCCGTTGGATTCGCTGGATTGTTCTGTGCAAACCATAGATGATACAGTAGTATCGATGATGAGGGATTTGACATATTCCCGCTTCGTTTTCTATTTGAGCGTCTATGCCTTTTCAGCTATCGACCATTTTTTTTCCGTTGTTCTTGATCAAGGGCAAGTGGGTCGGTATGTAATAGAATAAATCCCGAAGAATTGTTGGTTAAGTAAATAACTCAAGGAAGCTTCGGTTCCAAATTATCTTAAGAGCATAGGTACCGATCCGCTATCCGTCCGAGAGGGTGCGTTAGACGCCCAGTCCAGACAAGCATTTTGACCGGCGGCCAGCAAGTATCGTCCGAGATGCGACCACGGAAACAGCTATGCAAGGGGTCAATACAAACCTTCTTCCATCTTATGCGTTTGATGCATGCTCGGAAGATATACTGAACCGAACAAAGATGCTGCAATGGCAATCGTTGTCTGAATGCCGTAGTACCTACCTTGCCATGCTGTATGGACAGGTTCAGTGTCGAATGCAGGGACCTGTGTGTGCAGAAGCAGGAACCTGGACGCCCGCAAAGGGCAAAGGTGGCGGAATGTATATAAACCCCAGTATGGTGAATCTCTGGGTCCAAGCGTTCCCACATGACCTGGATGAACTAGGATTTGTATGTCCTTGGCGAGCGAGACTGCGCGGCTGCGCGACTTGTCCTCCATCTTTTCTACGGAGGTACTACGTAGTATGGCAAATGGCGGTAATAGAGGTTCACCGATGATGGAATGCCATTGCCTATCAAACGCCAACTTCGATTTCTCGATTTCGTCTATTAACAATGATACTAATGCACACTCGAGCAGATTAAGACAAAGTACCTTATGTAGACGGCTCGGAAACTAGGCGGGAATCAGGCTCCAGGTCGTAAAAGGGAATCAGATTAAGCCAATCAATCACATAGAATCTTTTTCGTCATCTGAGTTCTGTCAACGTTCAAACAAATCGTTCGATCTTCGTCCTTCGCATCATAACGAATTCCCGCGGGCTGAGCTTGAAGAACCCCGGGTTAACTGCATCGTACCATTCTTATCGATCGATTACTCTTAAAGGGTCCTGGCTCCGAATTTGATAGTACTAATATCAAAGTGAGTGTGTAGAGGCGAATCTATGAGGGCTCTGATTGATCAGATCTGGCCGATGTACTGCATCAGGTCTGATGCTTTCGGGCCGTCTACTAAGGTACAGTACGCTGTTTTAAGTCATCTAAGATAAACATTTCTTCGCCCCCAAAGCCACATTTCATCTTACCAGGAGATATGTACCCACGACGGGCCGACGGCACGACTACTGAAGGGTCGGGCTTGACATTTATCATGCGAGATCCTAAAATCGACTTCTTCTTTGCTCTTTTTTTCCAAGCATCTCTTGGATGTACAACATGTACGAAGCTCGCAGAAGCTTGCTTCGCCGCGCATATTACAGCTGAAGTGTGAGGATCAGCATGCGCTATGTGTGTCATCTGCTTTAACGCGTGTATGAAGCGCCCGAATGCAACACTGAATAGAGCACTGAATGGCTACATATTCATTTCAACTTGGAGCACTGAACAGGCTACACATAGAACACTGAATGGAGCACATATGAAACACTGGACCAAGCAAGCACTGGACCGAGCATTGGACCAAGCATATACGGAACACTAGTGTACAGAGCAATGCATGAAGCTCTCTCCAACACCAAGCTTGCTTCTAGAGTGGTAAGAAATGATAAAGACAACCTAAAACCTGGCGTGCATCCCAGCAGACTATCCCTTTAACCGCTGTTTGCCTTCGGTTAATTTTTAAGGTTGAACCTAACCTGATATGGTAAGGCTCGGTCAAAAAGGTTATTTTTTGTAAATAGAAACAATGTCAACAAAGCCCCCTATTGTTCTGGCCCACCTCGATAATGCCTTCCTGCGACGTAGTACCTGATTCAACTGATTTAGGGACTGATCGTCCTAATCTGCGTCCTATCACTGTTATAGACGATCGATTTGAGCCTATTCAGATGCCTTCAAACGTCAGTTGGATCAATATACCTACGCATACAACCGTCGATGTAGATGAGAAGGACACAAAGGCTTGTACGAGTTCTTGATTGAAATCAGCATTATCAATGCCTACAAACTCTCTTTGCATTCAGATGTTTCAAAGGAGGCTAAATACACTGTTCATAGCGAGTTCAGAACGGCCCGGGCTACAGGTCTTATTCAGGCCTCTCAAAGGCAGTTTCTGAAGCGAAAAAGAACGTCAATTGAGTCAGCAATTGAACGTTCAATGGTACGTTTAGAAGATCGTCAAATGAAAGAGCCCTGAGGACTGCCGTGGGTGCAAGGAGATAGGCTTAACAGCTAGGCCTAGAAAACGACAAGTTCTCGGTGAAATTACACCAAATTTAGGTGGTAGCGAGCGAAGAAAGCGTTCTACCTTTGGCTGTGATATCTTTGATACCCCCCTATGTAGAAACGGTCCTTGTTGGGCTGCATATCACAATAGCATCTGAATAGCATCAATAAAATCAGTTCAGAGTGATATTCTATGGTTTCTATTGGTGAACTAAGCGAATACGCTAAAAGTGGCCTCCCGACAGCGGTTAAAGGGATAGCATTTTGCATTTAGCATGCAACTGTAACCACGCAAATGGTTCGGATTATTATCCCAGTACCGAGGTGGCTTTTTTTCATCGTTGCAACATGCGGTTGAACTCTCGTGAGTGGCGAAAGGAGGGTTACCTGCAGATGCTAGATTTGGTCAAGTTGTGTAAGGTTAGCTCCCTAACGTCAATCAGCGGTGGAAGGCCCTAATCGGCGCTCATCAAATGCTTGCACTGATCCTTTGGTCATCTGTACAATCCGTTCCTTCGACGCTAAGATCATAGACTGCTTAGACGCTCTATGCATACGGTTGCTCGCCACTCTGGGTATATCAATAACTAATCCATCAATGCTTCTCTTTGATATATTTCGAACCATTCCCACCAAATCCCGTGATTGGACGTTATGCCCACATCATGCCAAATTCAAGATCCTTTTCGAATTATCATATACCACATAGGTAATCGACACTGCTGGCACCACCTTTAAAAGATTTGGCGTAATCCCCTTAAAAAGCCCTCTGAAGCCTTCGCCTTTCACCGTCTTAAGTGTAACGTCCCATACTCCGGTATAGGTTGGAGGATGGATTGCGGTACCTTGGCTTTGCAGTCTTGTCCGTAGTAGATTGAGAGGATAGACAACGCTCGCGCCTAGTGCGCCGCTGAAAGCGCCTATGCCGGCAGTCATAACGTTGCCAGGACCAGCATTGTCTTCTTGACAATTGCGAGTGCTAGCATTACGACTGGTAACGAACCTTTTCAAATATTCGTAGGTGGTGAGGTCAATGGCGCTATATGGAAACATACCGACGAGTCCCATTGGAAGGCCACGATAGAATGACCGAATGCCCTGCGTAGACCACATCTTGCGAGCCGTGTCTAGAATAAGCCGATTGCCATGTAGACCACCTTTGACTGTTTCACATTGCATTCGGCTGAATCTTGTAGTCAGTAATTGTGGTTTTTGAGGGTAGATTTGCGACGCGGCCGTGTTACGTACAACTTCAAGGTGTCAAGTGGGTAGATGCAGAACCTGGGGACGGTAAGCCTCGTACAAAGATGGGGAATGCATTTACTGACTGAGAAATCATCCCACCCAGGCCTGCGGCAAAGAATTGCGACCAAGGATGCAGGCTTTTGGGATCTTCGTGACCTTCGAGTTTGGCGAATGCGCGCCGAGAGCCCTAGGCGGCAATCAGCTTGCAACGGTGGATAGAAGTGGCGTACATACCTCATACGAGCCGAACCTAATCGCTGACTCTGGCATCACCTTGATAACATTGAGACCGTTCCCTGTGAAGTCAGCTATAGGCCTCGGCTATGAGTCAGATACCCACCAGCAAACAGACTCCGTATACCGCCCATTCGCCACAGTGATTTTGCCGCCTCGACCAGAGGCCGTGCTGCTTTTTTCGCTGCTTGTACTGGCGCCCCTGACTTTGCTATTTGCACCGCTTCGTCTCCGATGCCAGTCTGAGCGATAAGGTAGACTTTTAGTCGGTCTAAGGGAGCTGTTGCTGTTCGCGAGACAACACCCGCCGCACCTCCCGCAACGAAGTATCCTGTCGAAGGGAAGAGATCCGTCAGCACTCCCGTCAATCTCGATTCAGGTGTCTCTTCCACGAGAAGGGTTTTCTCAAGTGTCTCTGGCGCAGCCAGGAAGTGATCGCCGGGATTCCATGGAAATGAGCCGGGTTGTGATGCATTCCCAGCGTGTGTCGCCATTCTGTTATCCGTCGTTGCTTGGTGGATTTTTGGGGGTGGTTTTGAATGTGGTGGTTTCGTAATAGCGGCAAGCGCTCCGAAAAGAGTAGTAGGAAAGCGGTGAGTACCTGAGCCTTGTGCGGTATCATCTGACACGTGGACCTCGCCCTCCGCATTCATCTTCATTGTGGATGAATAGTATGACAGGACAGCGCGAAGATTTGGTGTGTTTGCAGGAATGAAGAGTAAGAAGTTCCTGCAACGAACGTCAATAAGACAAATCCAAAGCATTTTCGCATCACGTTGCCCTGCCTCCACTCATCGAAGCTAATCACTCCGTCGTGATTCGTGTCAACCTCTCCGAAAAATTGGTCAAGCTTGGCATCGGGAACTGAGAGGCCAGCCTTGACAAACGCCAATTTGAGCTCTGCTTTATCGAGCTGACCATTATGATCGCGATCAATACTCTTGAAAAGCTGCCAAAGCTGTTTTTCGGTTTGCTCGACAAAGGTTCGAAATTCTCGTTCCACGTGTCAGCCATGTTTGCTAGATGTACACAAGCTTCACACATACCGGAATATTGTATCCGTCCATCACCATCTGTATCGACAGCCTTCATGACATCTTGGAGAAGTTCGTCCGCATTTTGTAGAGCTGCCAGACAATCAGCGTAAATCTTCCGGACATAGCCAAATACTAACGATGGTCTAGCTTCTTAAGTCCGCTCTTCAAGCCATTGAGACTCAGCTGGCCCTCCTTACGTGTATCCAATGTCCGCCATAGATTCTCCACGCGCTCATCCTGAGCCTTCTGGTCTTCACGCTCCATCACAAGTACTAAACGCCCGCGCTACCTCTGTTTTTCCATTCTTGCTGGCTGCTGAGAAGACTTAGGCTGATGGAGTGGGAGCTAGAATGGACGTTATCACGCGTCAACAGCATTAGAGACCCAAGGTCTTGCTACGTGACGGTGTGAGGGATCTTTGAGTCAGTTGATCTTGGCACTTTGACATCAGATAGCTCCGTAGTGGGGGCTTCAGAGGTTTATCCGTCAGCCCTACCGGCCGCCGATGTCCCGTGGATATGGTCCCTGCATATATGGATGTTGCTTCCTTTTACTCATCATGATGCTCTTGCATGTAGAGTTTGATTGAGGGCATGGCTGTGAGTGAATAGCTGCTGTACACGAGGGACTGAAGAAGCGTAGGTAGGGCAATCAAAAATCATGAAGTAGCCTTTCATGCAGGTTCCAATTGCAACTATTTCGAAATTTTTGTATAGCGCCAGCATTCAAGTGTGCAATTTCTGTCTCTTTTCTTAAAACCCTACTCTTCTTTGCCGAATGTCATGGCTGCAAATTATTGGGCATCAACCCAGCGCCGTCACTGGCAATATTCCAGGGAGACCCTTATGGAGATCCGGCAGAAGCTTGAAGATGAGGACGCAAGCCTAGTCCAGCAGTATCCTTTGCCAGATAGGCGTCTTCTCAGCATCTTTTTCAATCAGCGTGAGTTCCTTCCAGATCTCAACCCAGAAGAGCTCTAATGGTGGGGTTTTAGAGCTCGCCAAGCTAGGAAAACGCCTGAACATCAGGCAGCAAGCTCTTGCAACAGCACAAATATACATTCGACGATTTCATAGCAGAGTCGACATTCGCCGTACAAATCCGTACCTAGTACTAGCCACTGCGCTCTATCTTGCTTGTAAGATGGAAGAATGTCCACAACATATACGCGTTGTCGTTAGTGAAGCTCGCAACATGTGGCCCGGTAGTTACCACTTTATGATTATCAATTTCATGTCATTGGCTGACATTTTCACAGATTTCATAATATCAGATGTTTCTAAGCTTGGAGAATGCGAATTCTACTTAATCTCGGAAATGAACTCTCAACTTATTGTCCACCATCCTTACCGCAGTCTTCAAAAGCTTCAAAGCACCCTGAGCATGGCTCAAGAAGATATCTCACTAGCTTGGTCTATTATCAATGACCATTACTCGACCGATCTACCGCTCCTATTTCCTCCACACGTCATTGCTGTGACAGCAGCCTTTCTTGCCCTGACACTGAAGCCTACTCAAACTGGTTTGCAAGCAGCAGCTAGTACTGCAGCAGCTTTAGCTAGGACGTCCCAATTGCCGACAGAGTCTTCCAGCTCTAGCGCTGTTGTAGTAGGTTCACCGCAAATGAAAGTACATAATCTGGTAAGCTGGCTAGCTGAAGGCGAGGTTGACATTGAAGCTGTGGTCGATTGCTCACAAGAGATCATATCACTTTACGAGCTATGGGAACAATACAGTGAGAAGGCTTGTAAAGAGCAAATTGCACGATACGTGAAAGCGAGAGGGCTGGACAAATGATAGCGTGCGTAATAATGGTGGGTTGCAGACCACGTCCAGGCTGAATTTCGGCCCAGCTCAGATGTTCAGAATTCAATCCATTGCGAGAAGAGAAATCGTCATAGTCAGCCATACACTATTGCGGCATAAACGAGTGCCAATAGATTACGAGGGTCTTGGAATTTGGGCATCAATTTCATTCTGCACGAATACCATCGATGACACTTTCATAGACTCAAGTCTCCGCCCATGAGGGTAGTGGCTTTGAATATAGGCATTACAAGGCTAGCAAATTACAGAAAAGAAAACGAAGTCGGGATTACTCCAAGCTTTCAGGTGACCTGGAACCTTGCGTAGAACATAAAGAGTACAGCCATACCCAGGGCGCACACGATAAACCTCTTGATCGGAGAACGGGTCGCTCTAATTCTTCCCTTATTAGGCGCATCAAGTGGCTGTTGTCTCTCGAGATCATCCTGCGCCACGCTCATGTTCCTTGCCTTCTTCCTCCCTTGGGTTATTGACGGGGACGACAATTGACAAGAGTGCTCCTCGGTCCGTCTTGTTATCAGATCTAAGCTGTACAGGTTGTCGAGGACATGACGACGGGCTATGGCTGATTCCTGTGGTGGACAAAGAATGGACACTCGCTGGTCTTCAGTGGCTTCCGGAAAGCACATTGGGGCTATTTTGATGTGAGCTTGCGACTGAGATGTGCTCACGTCCAGATCTCACCATATTTTCGTCCCAGCGGTTCAGAAAAAAAGGAGTTTCCTCCGTACTGCGCCGGCGATAGACCATTGAACTGCGCCTCGGGACCGCTCCCGGCATTGCTCTGTACAAAGTGACTGCCGATTCCTTTCACCAATACAGTATCGACTTTTTCAGGAGATGCCATTCCCTGCAAGTAAAAACCCGTTGAATCGTCGGAATTGGACGAGTGAATCGAACCGGAGCCATACACTCCCATCACTGTGTCTGTGTCTTTACAAAAGCTATCATCGAGATTAACTGGGGAGATCGAGGTAGGGGTCGTCTCGCGCTCCATATGGGCTTGAGTGTCTGTGGTTCTAGAAGTGTTTTGTGACGTAGCTCCTGTCGCGGGAATGCTCAATGGACCGGTGCCGTTGTGCTGGCAAGTCGATTGTTGGTGGTTTTCAAGTTCAGCACAGTCACGATTCACGACAACCTGGGCGAGATCTTGTAGGAGATTCGACCTGACGTGCATTGTGTTTTCTGTAGAAGACTCCTTAAGGTCTCCTCTTTCGTCTTTGGATGGAATTTGCTTTCCCCGAGGTTTGAACTGTGCGGTCGCAGTGGGCGGCGAGAGAACTCCAGGTGCACGAAAGTTTTTCATTCAGGCTGATAATACACCCAGAAAATGCTGATTTGGCTCAGTAAGCTGTATGCAAACTCCGAATGGCGGCCGAAACTGGGTACTGCGCACAAATATGGGGGAGACAAGCGTGAGGTAAAAACTCAGCGTTTTTTGGAATCTTCACAAACCACAGGAGATCAACCTCGCCTAACCGATAATGGAACGCTTGCAGAGCTAGAGACCCCATGCCTCAGTGACAACTGTCATTGGTGTGGATGAGCGAGCGAAGGATTCGAAGGATGGTGGGGAGGAGCCAATGAAGGCGAGCCACAACTGCTCAGCCCATTTCCGTTGGACCCTCACCCATCCACGGTGGGATAATGGAATCACATCGAAGTGCGGTCAAGAAGAGCTTTACAGGAGCTTCGTTCACCCAAGCAATTGTAGTTAGGTGGCTAGCCACCCATCGGATTGGAAGGGTGACCGCAGTTTCAAGAGGTTGTTTCTGTCGATAGCCGATGCGAACAGGGGCCCAGGTATAATCGATCGCACCTCGTTCTAGCAGCGAACGAATCGTAAGCAGCACCTCAAAATCGGGTGACAACTTAACAGAATGAAAGCAGAAACCCGAACAGACCTAAGGGCGAGGGCGAGGGCGAGGGCGGGGACCCGAATTTATATATTTTTGCAACTGCAGAGTTTCCGTGTTGCGCCTATGAAATCTTATTACGACAGCGACTTTGTGCCCTCTGCCAATCGGATCGCTAAGCATGCGGTTGTAAATGGTCGCCTTGCACCATTGAACCGCTCCAGGCCTTGAAAAGACAACACCGAAGGATTGTGGGAGTTCTACCTGGCTGAGATCCTGAGACCTAATATCGCCTTGGGCTAGTGACCTAACCATTCACAATACTTTACGTTGCATGATTTGTTATCTATCTCCATGCGAGTACCTGTCTGGTACGGACTTGACAACATGGACCTCCGTCTATCAATAATATTCCTTGACCACCATAATTCATGTACGTGCGAGCGTCCTTGGTAGAGCAGCACATCCAAGCAAGGCTATCCGCTGATCAAAGGGTTTCATGTGTCCGTGATGGACATATCTTGGACATGGACACCGAAGTCCTCCACCAGACGTTTTGGCGATCATAATTCCTTCTTCCGATAGCCTCCACTGGAGCCAACGCCAAAGATCTCCAAACTAACCACTAGTCCTCATTTCGCCCCTTTTCCCTTCGCCTCATTCTCCCCCAACTCCCTCACGAACACTTTCACCGCCCCCTCCCCTTCCCCCTCCTTCCCATCCTCGAACCCCGGACTAATCGCCACAGCCAGATATCTCCCATCCCCGCTAAAACCCAACGCCGCCACACTCGCCGCATACCGCTGATACTGCCTAATCCTCCTCTTTGCCACCCCATCCCACAAGGCCACAAAGCCGTCCCCGCCACCAGACGCAAAAGTGCCGTATATGGGGTGGAATGCTAATGTGTTAACGGGGTATACAACGTCGACACCTTCGGGTGAGGTCTGGCGGTGGCATTTAAAGGCGTATTTGCGCGCTTGGGAAGTGGCAGAGGGATCGAACCATTCAACCGCGACACGGCCTTCGATGCTGGAGCTAGCATAGCCCGCGTCATTGGGCATGCACGCCACCGCTCGGGTCATGAACTTCAGACTGCTTTCGCGGCGCTGCCAGGGCTCAACTTGTATGTTAGTAATAGGGGAAATAGTGGCGGAGGCGGAAGTGGAGGCGAGGGTTTCGAGGTCGTAGATGTGTAGGGCGCGGGAAGCCATGGCGATGACGAGTTTCGTGGAGGTAAGGGAAACAGAAAAGGGTTTAGAGGGGAGAGCGATACTGGAGGCGGGGATGGAGGGAGAGTGCGGGTGGTGGATGTGCAGGGTGGAGTCCCAGGAAGCGGAGATGAGGAGTTTGTGTTCGCGGCTGTAGACGACTGATTTCACGCCCGCAGAATGGGACGATAGTACCGTTTGTGCGCCCGTAGTCAGGTCGATACTGAAACCGTCAGCACCAAGACCTCAACCCCCTCCTCTAGCACAGCTCCACGCATGAACTCACGCCCTAACATCCCAATCTACGCCCCCCGTATACGCCTCCTCCTCCCCATCCCCAAAACAAACATCCAGAACCGGCGCGCGGTGCTCGTACGTTCGCAGCAGCCGACCGCCGTTCGTGCTGGTATCGTAGAGGTAGACGTTCTTGTCCCAGGAGGCGACGAGCAGGCGCAGGGAAGCGGGCGCGAATTGGATCGCGGAGATGGCGTCGGCGGGGGTGGAGGAGAGCTCGAATTGCGCTGGGGGTGTTTTGTTAGTTTGAATGTTTTAAAGGAACGGAGGGAGTCGGTGAGCGGGACGTACGGGTGGTCATTTTTAGGAGTAGTGGTAGGTTAGGTGTTGATTGAGAGTGTTTGGAGAATTCGCGAACAGTTCAAAAGTTTTCGGTCAAAGCTCCCCATCCCGCACCCACCCCCCCCCTCCATCCCCTCCTTCTCTCCCTTTACCACAACCCCCCCACCTCATCCTCCCCCAACCTTTTTCAACCCCCCTACCCCAAAACCATGCCCTTCGCTCAACTAATCATCGGCCCCCCCGGCTCCGGCAAATCCACCTACGCCGACGGCATGCACCAATTCCTCTCCGCGCTCGGCCGCAAATGCTCCGTCGTGAACCTCGACCCCGCCAACGACCACACCAACTACCCGTGCGCGCTCGACATTCGAGACCTGGTGAGGCTGGAGGATGTGATGGAGGAGGAGGGGTTGGGGCCGAATGGGGGGGTGTTGTTTGCGCTGGAGGAGGTGGAGCAGGAGGGGGGGTGGTTGGAGGGGGGGTTAAGGGGGTTGGGAGGTGGGTGGGTTTGATTTCTTTCTTTTGTGATAGGGTTTTTGGAGAGGAGTGGGTGGGCTGATGTGTGTGTGAGGGGGTATAGAGGATTATGTGCTGTTTGATTGTCCGGGACAGGTGGAGTGCTATACGCATCATGAGAGTTTGAGGAATATCTTTTACAGGATACAGAAGCTTGGGTATAGAGTCGGGTTCCCTATCCTCCCTCTTCCATGTTATATACAGGTCTTGGTGCTGACTGGTGCTTCACTCTTAGCTGGTAGCGCTCCATCTGACGGACTCGTACAGCTTGACGCTGCCATCGCTGTACATCTCGACGCTTCTGCTTTCTCTGAGAGCTATGCTCCAGATGGATCTCCCACACATCAACGTTCTGACGAAAATCGATAAGCTCGCGGGCTATGCACCACTGCCATTCAACCTCGATTACTATACCGAAGTCCAAGATCTCTCGTACCTCCTCCCCCACCTAGCACAGGAAAATCCCGTGATGCAACATCCCAAATTTCAAGGCCTTAACAACGCCGTGATCGAGTTAGTCGAAGACTTCGGTCTCGTGAGCTTTGAAACCCTAGCGGTCGAGGACAAGAAAAGCATGATGACGCTACTGCAAGCGATCGATCGAGCTGGAGGTTATGCCTTTGGGGGTGCTGAGGGCGCGAACGATACCGTGTGGCAGGTTGCTATGAGGGAAGGCATGGGGAAGATGGATATCGGCGATGTTCAGGAGAGGTGGATTGATCGTAAGGACGAGTTTGATGAGATAGAGCGGCGGGAGTTGGAGGAGGAGGCGAAAGCAAGAGAGGCGCCTTCTCTGACGGATGATGCCGGCGATGAGGATGAGGATGATGAGATCGAGGAGATTGAAAGGCAAATTCCAGATGGTGGTGTGCATGTCGTAAGGCGGACCTGAGGTTTTTATTCTCTTGCTGCATCAGCGACTGGCGTTGGGTTTCATGTTTGGCGACCTAGTCCATCTTCCTGGCATCCTTTGTGAACAAGCTAATACCGTCTTGATCATTCAACCCTCACCATCCGAGTCACTTTCGGGGTCTTCCTCATCACCATCATTCTCAAAGCCAGCCAATACACTGACCCCCTTTCCCTCTGAATGCCCTAACGGAGCCTCTTGATCTGGCTGGCCTAGAATCGCGCCCAATCCGTCCGTAGCTCCTTCGCCAGCCTCATTTTTTGCCCTAAGTATAGCAACCCTGGCTCGTTTTATGGCCTCCTCTTCGGCCTTCTTGATGGTACCGGATACCCTTACGACCTGCATCACGCACGGTCTAGGCAATGCTTGTTTGGAAGTCTTCGGCAGTTCCGTCATGAAGGAAATAGCCGCCCAGACGAGGCGAAAATGGGCACGGGAACATCGGATGATAGCAGTTGATGTTGCTGGGGACAGATATTTTACTGTTGTAGAGATTTATTGATTAGCATGTAATTGGACGCGTAATCTTTTGCTTTTGGTGTTTATACCATTGAGACCCCCCGATGTCAATCCCACTCCATAGTCGCCGTACAGCAAGGCAATCTGATCCTTAATACTTCTTGCCAGGAGCTGGGGAGATAAATCATCTGGGGACGGCCTGCGGAACTGGACCAGGTGAGGTAAAGGTTTTCCAGAGCCTGTATGAGCCGTCCAGGACTTATTCTCTGGCTCCGGATATAGTATGTTGACCAGTAGATAGCGGTGTTTAATGCGAACCATGATGTGTCTCGTATGCCGAAGAAACAAAGCCCGGAGACACGGAAGCGGAAAAGGCTTGGTGTCGTTGGCAGATGGCGGTCCGCGCCTTCACAGTTTCCCTCCACCAACGCTACAACGTGAACACCCTTATAAAACGTCTACCAAGTCGGGGGAAAAAGCTCAGAAGGTTATGAGATCCCAACCGTTTCCACACATTTCGTCCAGTATCGTGGTAGTCAAAAGATTAGCTACTTGCTTCGCTTTCCTTAATGCTTGACGGTACTGGAGCGCCTAGACTGATTTCTTATATCTAATCCTGGTACCGTGTCTGTGAAACATGGCGATTGTTGTTAATTATCTACCTACATGTCTCCTTTGTGCAAGCACATAATATCCCTTCCCCTACCATTTTCTCGAATTTGTATTATTGCCTTTTTTTGCAAGTTGACTTGTTCCTCACTCTTTGAACAAGCTTCTACACACTCTTTTCTTCGTAGACTGGATCTCTACTTCTGGCAGTGCTGGCGCTCCCTTTGCAAAATCAACTGTTATTAAGGTCTAATTATACTCTGTAAAGATGAAGACTTCGTTATTGTTCGTTTTGTTCTTTGCTGTGGCATTTGCTGCCCCCATCGCCCAGAATGAGGAAGATGACGACTGCTCTATCGTCTGGATAGCTGTTGATGGTAATGGCCCTGAACCTTCCGCTACAGCCCTATCATCTTCAACCGCAGAAGCTCCCGTTGTGACTCCTACTGTTATAAGCTCTTCTGCCAGCGAGACTATATCAACAAGTGCATCTCAGAACAAGATTGTGGACACCAGCTCTTCCTTCCAAGCACTGTCGCCTGCGTCTGATATCAAGGCAGTTCCAACTGCGAGTTCTAAATCTGCCGCTTCAGCTTCCTCTGGATCGAAGCAAAGCTTGCCAGTCTCTATGCCTAAGCGCCTCAAGGGAGACGCTGGCTTCCCTGTCCATGGAGACCACCTATCTGCCCCACAAGCAAAAGACACTGTCCCCACTGGAGCTGCCATATATACCGTTCCCGACGGCAAAAACTTCAACGGCACCGAATTCCGCGCCTGGATGTTCAAACAAAATGATGCCAAACTTGCCTCCAAATTCATCAAGATTGCGCCAGGCACCTACAATTTCGACACCAACGACAACATCCAGATATTCTGGATCTCCGATGACTGGACCTTCGACTTCCGCGATGTCACACTCCTTGTCTCCATCACAGATGCGCACCCCGAGACTAACCAAGCTATCTACATCGGCCAATGCAAAGGCTTGACCATCCTCGGCGGCACCATCTGGTTTGACCAAGGCGAGCAATGGACCCAAGCTAAGGTAATCTCTACATCCCCTATTGGCAACAACGATGGACAACTCGCAACTTTCGAAGTCCAAGAAGGTTACAGCGTGTCTGCGTGGATGACCGCAGGCCCCCGCAACCAAGGCTGCGTCGACATCTCCAACCCGAACCACTACACCCGTCCAGACTGCAACTTCTGGTACTCCAACACCTACGACTTCTCCCAGCTCGCCAGCACCCGCCGCTTTACTTCCCACATCTCTGGCTCCCGCTCCGGCATCAAGGATAACTACATCCTCACCATGCAATCCGGCCCCAACTCCCAAGCCACTCTCGCGTCCGAGAACAGCAACGGTCTGCACGTCCGCGGCATGACCTCCAACGGCGCCTTCGCGCAATATGGGCTGGGCTCACGCAAGACGGCCATTTTCGAGGACGTATGGTATGTGAATCCACCGCCGCGCCCGGGTTTTGCACCAAGAGTGAATGGTCCGACATTGAGCTGGGGACATATTGGGCAGTTTAATTTCGATGCTGGGGGGGAGGCGCCGGCGACGTATACGAATAGCTTTTGGCAGTATACGGGAAGTAAGAGCGATGTTAGGGATATGAATCAGGCTGATTTGCCGAAGAATTGATTTTCATGGGCTTCTTGAAGGTGAAGGGGGAGGGGGAAAAAAAGGGGGGGGGAGGTGGCTACGTGAGCTGGTACTCATGAGTGCCCATTATCTTCGTATATCACGGGATGATACCGACTTGTTCAATTCGGTTTACCTGTACATATCAATTTCTACACATATTCTGGCCCAGGGGCCCCTTTCGATCAAACGATCACTTATTTCTTCCACATGGACTATGATACCTCGTGCGCTTCTCATCAATTCACCGCTCTGCTTCAGTCACTCCAATGGGAACATTCACGAGTGGCGATTCTTATGATTTGGAGATGTATTATCGCTTTTACCACTACATTATCCTACCATATGCTGCCCCACCCTCTCACTCCTAACATCCCCAGTCTCCATAATCTCCACAATCACGCTCCCCCACCACCGCCCCACCTAGAACCCCCCAATTTCCCCCATCATAAAACCCTCAACCTCCACCCCACTCCTTACCACCCCTTCCCTCGCCGGCAACCGCACCAAGCAATTCGCGCCTCTAAAGCTCCCTACCCGGCTACTCCTTTGCCCCCCCGTACTAACCGCATGCAATCTCCCATCCTTGCCCATACTCACGCTGGCGCGGTGGAACTCCGCTCTCCGCGCATCACACTTCAGCTCTTCGTCGAGGATTACCAGGACCTTGGGTAAGCCTACTTCGGCGGGCGGGTGCCCCGAGTTGAGCTGGAGGGAGGGCAGGACGAAAAGGTGTAGGGTTGTGACCGCAGACGCGGGATTGCCTGGCAGGGAGAAGATCAAGCGGGTCTCGCGAGCACCGCCTTCGGTAGGTTTGAACGGCACAGTGGCGAGCGTTGTTGGTTTCCCCGGCTTCATCGCCACGCGGCCAAAATGAATCGTCCCGCCCAGCGCGCGCTCGACGGTGGGCTTAAGCAGGTCGAGCTCGCCCATGGAAACGCCGCCCATGGTGATGATGAAGTCGACGCGGCGCATGGCCGCGCGGAGGGTTTCTTCGAGCGCGCCAGGAGTGTCGGCGGCGATGCCGAGGTCTGTGGTTTCGAAGCCCCAGGATTCGACGGCTGCGAGGATGGTGGGGCGGTTACAGTCGCGGACTTCGCCTGGGCGGAGGGGACCGGGGCGGTTGTGCTTGATTATCTCGTCGCCGGTGCTGAGGACGCCGATGATGGGTTTTTTGTAGACCGAGACGTGGGGTTTGCCGATTGAGGCCAGCAGGCCCAGTTCGCCGCCTACGGCTGTGATTTGCTCGCCTTTTCTCAGGATGGTCTCGCCGGCCTTAATATCGCTACCGATTTCGCGGACGTTCTCGCAGGGCTTGATGTCGTTAGTGAGAATCTCGATTTCTTGTTCTTCTTGCCCGTCTGGGGAGGCTTTCGTGATGGTGGTGTCCTCGACCATTACCACTGCGACGGCCGATGGGGGAAGGGGAGCACCGGTAGTTATGCGTGCCACTTCTCCGGACTGAACAGCTGGCGCTTCACTTGGAGAGGCGTGGGAGACGGAAGCGACTAAGAACTTGCGAGGATCTTTTTTTATGCCTCCTTCCTCTACAATGTCGTGGAGGTTGAGGGCATAGCCGTCGACTATGCTTGCTCGGTACGCGGGTACGGCTTCTTTAGCTTGGACGTCTTCCGCAAGGACGTGACCAACGAGGGAGCCATTGACGGGAACTTGGACAGGTGTTGGAGCTGGAGTATAATCTATTACCAGCTTGACAGCTTCTTCAACAGACAACATTGGGTAAGGCGACTCTCGATAGCGCTGTGTAGGGCCCGCCCGAGGATCATTTGATATCAGACTGTCTCCGGGATTCGTATGAGCCTTTGGAACAGTGTGTCCGTGATGGCCGTGGGAATGGCCGTGGTCATGATGATGATGCTGTGATTTCGCTGCGCTATCGAGACCAGCTTCCTTTTCTAGCTTCTCGACGCCTCCAGCATGGAGGGTTCGTGAGTTACCACCGGCAGCTTGCAAACAAGCATGTGGTAGAAGCTTTAGGACTGCCAATAAATTCTCTTTTGCCCCCTTTGGAGAGCCCGGGAGGGTTATTATTAATGTCTTACTTCGAACGCCAGCGACTGGTCTTGCCATCATGGCAACTGGGCATAGAAATGAGCAAAACGATCATATTTGGATATATCTGCTATATGTAGGAAATCCTGTAGATACTCGAACGAACATCATCTAAGAAAACATACATTATGGGCAGAAGTGTTGCTCACTAAATGGACATCCGCACTTACAGGGTGTAACTTTTAGAGAGGCCGCCAGCATTCCATGTCTGCCAACATCAGCTTACAGTTCAAAGGCATATGCAAACATTCACTGACTTACACGAGTCCGGGAGCCTGCCTATGGAGCAAAGGGATAACGGCTTCCGGCGTATTGTCCTTGGCTGTAAAACCAGTGCCTCCAGTAGTGATTATGAGATCCATGCAGTTATCTCTATCGCACCATTGCATCAGATATCTTTGAATGGAGAGCACATCATCAGGGACGATTTGCTTTTCTTCAACGATCCATTGGTCGTCGCCATCACTAGCAAAAGCATCTCCAAGAACACTTCCGGCCTTGTCAGTGGAAGGGTCCTTGTAGGCTGTATCTGATATAATGAGTATGGCTGCTTTTAGTTTTGCATTTTCCATGTCGAATCGAGGATAGATTCTAGACACCAACGTGGTACATAACTCAAGAGAGATTTGGACTGGTATGGTAGGCGTAGTTGAGATTATGTAGGAACTGTGTAGCAGGGAAGGGGTATAAGTACAACAAAATGCTATTTACAGCTCGATTAGGCGGATATTGTTCACAATTCTACACTACTCTGCTTTAACTTCTAACACCACGGTACCGGTGCTCTAACATGGATTCATCTCTAATGTCATCTTTGATGGTCCAGCTGTGACCAACAATTGATTACGTCGCGGATTTCATGAAAGGGAACTGCATTGCATTGCAACTAATTTACATTTCATGGTGAAGAAATCCGTCCTCGAAGTTCCTCGAGCTTGACATTGTCCTTCCAATTCCTGTACACCCATTTAAACGCCTATACCCACCATGCTGGCAATGCAGATATGAGCGTTGAACAGACGTCCGCTGGGCGTTCTCTGCACGTTTCACGCGACACCGTACCTATTACCATTACCCCGCTGAGAAATCATGTGCTTTTCCAGACACGAGCAGGCCGATGATAAGTCCAAAAAGTCCCAAGACAGAACTGAAAATCTCTATGACGAGGACCTTGACAAATCTAGAGCGCTCATTTCAGTATGTTTACCATTGCAATAATCAATGTGTTTGGAACAACATACAGACTCGGGTCAGCAGCATCAGCTAATGCTGCACTGCTTCCGTTGATACCGACAGAAACACCACATATCAGATTGCACATTCCGACCGTCAATCCTGACCAGAATAGAGCATAGCCCGTGTACATATTACTGGCGGTGTATATTTCATCCCCTCGAACCGCTTTCAACTTGGAAGAAAAGACGATAGCCATGATGACGCCGTATATCGCCACGACTTCACAGAAGATAATCGAGATTAAGTTTTTCGTCCGTATTCGAGGTGCTTTGACACCACCGCCTAAGATCGATGAGCCGGTTATAAAAATTCCCCTGTGATTTTCTTCAGCTCTTCAGCGCCTTGACCTATATTGATGTCTAAGTAATCGTACCATGCTGCCCCCACCACCGATAATCCTATACAGAGGCCGATGCCTAGATCCGCGAAAAGATATGGCGAAACTGTTTCTAGAAATTGCCCGATCTTGTGATAATGTAAGCTACATATCAAGATAGCGACTTTGGGGATGAATTACGTTGAAAGCTTCACCGTCTCCAGTAAAAAGTAGATCTACAATCCTATAAGTATTGGCGATTGCAGGAAAGTAGCATGAGCGTACACAGTCCTACGACCGTCAACCCTGCGGTCGCTCCATAAGCTCCATAATAACTCATCCTTGCGCCTGGTCCAAAGAGCTAAGGTGGCAAGTCTGAGGAGATAGTGAGAGAGGCTTGATTATGAGATGTCGTTTGTGACGCTCGGATTATCTACTGGCGGAAAATCAACGGTCCGTTGCTGCCTCAGATGACGAGTCATCAGTATCCACTTTAATTGGCGACTGTACAAACCCTCCATTCTTCTTTCAACACCTCACCTCCACGATCTCAAGATGACCAATCAGGCCTATTACGAGCTCTATCGCCGTAGCAGGTACTGTTGATGTGTTGATCTACTGAACGATGATTACAGAACTAACTACAGCAACTACATAGCGTCGGCCTCTCCCTCATCGACACACTTGATGAGATGGTGGAGGAAGGTCGCATCGAACCTCATACTGCAATGAAGGTCCTCTCTGATTTTGACAAATCTGCCACAGAAGTTCTAGGTCAAAGGGTCAAAGTACGCCTGAACTTCAAGGTAGGGGCGCAAAGCTCATATGCACCGGATACATAGCTCATCTTCACGCTTCTCAAGGGCCGTTTGGATACATATCGCCTCTGCGACGAAGTTTGGATATTCGTCATGAAGGATGTCGGCTTCTATGTCGATGAACAGAGCGCATTCCACGCTGAGAAGATCAAGATCGTGAGCTGCAATTCCAAGAGACCAGGCGAACATTAGGAGATGATTTGATGCGGGCCACGCACCAAGTGTTGGGACATGCCCTGACGCAGCTCATGGTGCAGGAGATGACAAGATATTGAAGGAGGAGTTCTACGGCACTCACGGCGAATGGGGTTTTACAGGAGTCTTAGTGAGATACCCATGATACCCAGGGAGCTTTATGAAGAGGAAAGGGCATTTACTTTTGTCCAGTGATTCCATATCTCTCAAAAAAACCACCTTCCCAGTCTCCTACTTTACCGCTTTCGTGTTTCGCCCTTCGTAACTGCATCGTGACTTCATCAAAGAACCTTGTAGTACGAAGCGCTTCACGTTGAAACGCGTGTCCCTCAACGCCATCTCCGTCCTTTACATCTACGATACCCAACTTCCTCCTCCCCCCGGTCCCTTCATGCGGCATGCCTCTCATTCAGCAATAGTAAACTTTCCAACCCCCTAAACCCCCCACCTCGGCTCCGCGGCGCAACTCCCGGGTCTCATTTCCACCCCCACGGTCGCTACCATGGACCCTGCCGTAGAGCGACAGCCCCTCCTCTCTGGCGCAACGCACGCCCATTATGATACCACGAACACCCTTCCTCGTCCTACACAACCTCCCACCGAGTCCAAACCTTCTATGATGCGCATCACGACTCCCTGGCTCGCGCTCGCGGCCGCCAGCGGTGCCTGCGCGGCCTTCAATGGCGTTTTCGCAAAGCTGTGGGGAAACCCTCTTTTCCCTACATGAGAAGAAGCGCCGTGCTGACCCCCCATTGCTTTTGATTGTTTTTAGCACGACGACAGACCTCACGTCCTCGTGGGCCAGTGGGATCTCGGCCGGATTGGGTCTGGCAAGCACGAACAAAGCCGTCGAGTTTGTTATCCGCGCTGTACGCCTTGTTCCTTTCGTCCTCCGCTGTCATATTATATCTAATCGAAACCCTCGGATCCTAATAATTCTCTCGGTTCTGCATGTTAGACATTCTTCTCCCTGAACCTCGCCTTCAACGCTCTCATGTGGGCTCTCTTCACCGCCGCCCTCACGCGCGCCACATCCACGACCCGTGTCTCCATCATCAACACCTCCTCCAATTTCATGTTTACCGCTTTCCTTGGCTTTGTGATATTCAAAGAAAGTTTGCCGCCGTTGTGGTGGTTGGGTGCGGCGGGGCTGGTGGTGGGGAATGTAATTATTGGGAGGAGGGAGGAGGAGGGGGATGGGGCGAAAGCTGAGGAAAGGGAAGGGGAAGGGGAAGAGGATAGTGAGAGGGAAAGGGAGGGGTACAGAGATCAGGAGGAGGAGCATGAGGATGAGGCGGTGGAGGAGATAGAGATGAATGGGGGTGGAGTTGCAGTAAAGGAGGAGGTGAAGAGTGGGGTGGTAAAGGAGAGGGAGGTGAGGAGTTGAGGTTGGAGAAGTGATATCCCGTTGGATGGGCGGTGATTATTGCTATCCCTCGTACGAATTATATGTATAGATACTTTTATCCAGGAGCTGCAACGTCTCTAAACGCGATCCTGCCTAAGTCGCCAATACCTTCCTGTTGCTCCCATTCTCCATTCCAATGCCAATTAGATCCTTGAAATCTAACCCTACTTCATCCATCAGCATCGCATGCTGTCGAGCACCTTCTATGCATTGATTCCAACCGGGACTATCTCGCTGCACGCTACTAAGCTGCCGTGCTAGGATGACGTTGAATCCGTCGAGATGTTCCTTTGCCCACTTGACACACGCACTCATCATAAGGGGCGGAAAGCATTGCTGGTAGTTGCTGACGGTGTTCTTGATGAGGGTGAAGTACACGTACGATATTTCGAGAATGTATTGATGAAGGTTCCCTTCGAAAACGCACTGTCGGGCTCGTTGCGCGATGACTCCACTTCTTGCCTTGAGGTACGCTTCCCTCGCTAGGTCATCGAATCCCAAACGCACGAGCCATGCCACGTTTGTTTGTGTAGCTTTTACACCTGAATGTGTCTCGATCAGACGTTGTGTTACAATTTCTGCGGGATTGTCAGCCCCTCACCCAACATCGAAGATTGATGGCCGACTTGCCTGCGAGTTTGCCAGCGCGCTCGTTGACTTTGGTTGTGATAAGTTCTTGAACTATCATGTTGCCTTTCAGACCCTTCGCAAGTCTACGAAGTTTTTCGACGTGACGGACTGCATCCTCAAATCTTTGCAGTGCCAATTCAATGTCCAGCTCATCAATCTGCCCTTCAACCCATCTGAGGTTCTTCTGCTTCCCATCAACGTCTATTAGTACCTCGGGACGATCTTTAGAGCTACTAAGCGACTTCAGTAGGTCTGTTTTCTTGGATAATGCGGGATCTCTTGTTGCGAGATAGTCCATGGTCTCCTTGCTCTTGCTGCCAAGGTTCTCGCCATCGGCTTGTAATGATCGGCGTAACTCATCCGCAGCTCTTCTGAAAGCGAGTAGCAGGTTGGCCTTTTCTGTGGTTGACGACCGATCACTGCGGTATGTGAAAGATTCATGGCCATGTCGAATGCTGATCGCGTTAGACATCTCGCCTCGGTCGCCGGCACCATTTGCTCTTGACGATCCGCTGTCTAATCCAAGATCCAACATTTCAATATCTTGGAGAGGCCAACACTTGTCAGCAACTAGCCTGGTCGACGGTTTTTTCTCAGCGTCACCATTGACCATGGCATTAGGATCTATGCGCTTCTTCTTCCGTGTTGCAATCATTAAGTGGTCATTGAGTAGGAAGATATGCGCAGGCCGCCTTGCTTTCCATGTTGCAGCGTCCAATTCAACCCAAAATCCTTGCTCGTGAACGACATGCCTGCCTAGTATTGCCGGTAAGAACTTCTGCGATCCTTCCACATTCTGCCAAAGAGCATGTAATTGAACATTCCACATTGCCTCTAGATTTGCGACTGAGCTTCGATTCGCCTGTTTCCGGGCCCTGGTCTCGCCACTCTTATCAATAGTTCGTGCTTCTGGTGCTGCAGAGCTTAACGAAGCCTGACCCAAAGAAGATGTGAGCTCTGACATAAGGCCGCGAAGTGTTCTCATCTCTCCTTTGAGTTTTTCGGCTTCTTTGCTGATCTTGATGAATTGAGTCCGGTTTTGGTAGACGTTTTGTTGCAGATCCGTCGAGGTCCGATTCTTGGTCTTACGGAGGCTGGCCTGGTAATTTCGTAGTTCCTGGTCAGAGGCTTCGGAGAGGAGATTGGTCGCATCTTTTATGTGGTCAGTCCGATACCGGTGTCGAGTCATACTCCTCCCAACGGCTAACAACGATAGAAGACAACAATACTCCATTGTCACCGGTCCGCGTGTGTAGGTGATTATAAGGAAGATAGGGGAACTTACAGTGCTCGGCTTGTAAATCTGGATCTCTGAGGGATAAGATATCGACCTTTATTTTCTGGTTTGTAGCAGGCGCTAGATGGGTTCTTTGCTGAATTAAATGGGTTTCCGGGGGCTGAGGGATAGGTGGTGCATCGGCGTTGCTGAAGTCTGGAAGCTGAATGAAGCGTGTGGAATATCTTCGTTTGACAAGATCCGATGTATTGCTTCCAGGCTTAGGCTTTTCAGGAACCGCGCGAACAGGAGGCCCATTCACGCCGTTCTGGCGAGAAGGCGGAAGTGCAGTTCCATGGCTGGAGAACTGTTTTGGAGCGCTGATTGGCGGGCGCCGCGATGATTTCTTCTGACGTAGTGAGAAGCCTTTGCCTTTATCCTCCATCCTTTGCAGCTCCTCCAGGGTGTCAAGAATTGTGGTGGAAGCGCAGCTTGTATGTGATTCAAAGGTGCCAATGGTGCCTCCGGTTCGGCGAATGCGGAAAAGCTTCCGGTCTCTAGCTCTAAATTGTTTCAAGCCTCGCTCCAAAATTTATAAAGTGTATTATCATCAGTGTGCTCCTCAATTCAACCCACGCAAGATTTCCTTGTTCCTTTTGCGCAGTGAGAATGTCATCTTCGATAAGAGCGTCTACAGCTGCACTTGCATCTGCAGGTGTAGTCGTTACAGGTTTCCTCGGTACGTCATCCACCCCCCAGTGCTTCAATCGATGTTGCCTTACATCTGCTATTACTCCTCTGTGAAACCGTATGGGAAACTTAATTTCTCTAATATCTGTTCAAACCAGCATACGCGATCTACTTCGATAATAAGCGGCGGACAGATCCTGAATTCCGGAAAGCTTTGAAAAGGGAGTCAAAGAAGGAGGCACGCGCCGCAAAAGAAGAAGCTGAGGTGCAAGGGGCTCAGCAGAGGCAGACGATCAAGGCCGCTGTAGCCGAAGCCCAGGATGAAGGGTTCCCAACCAATGTAGAGGATAAGGAAGCATACTTCATGAACGAGGTTGGACGAGGGGAGGCTCTGTGTCAAGATGGTATCCTACGCCTTTAAGCTATTAAGGATCTTCACTTGCTGATATACGTCCGTCAGGATCTGATCAAGTCGAGGCAGCGCTATGCTTTTATAAAGCCCTAAAGGTCTATCCTCAACCTGGAGATCTCATTTCAATCTATGACAAGACCGTGCCAAAGCCCGTACTAGATATTCTGGCAGAGATGGTTGCTTTGGACTCTTCTATAAAGGTTGGACCGTTTGGCGAGAGGCCGGGCTCAGATTCTGGCGCCTTAGACGATTGAGTTCCGCATCGTCTTACACTCACTCAAGGCCACGACATAAATATTCTCTTCTCTTGGCAGGAACGGTTGGTTTTCGAGAGGATAAACCCTCAGCATTGTATTATTGTACATAGCGTCACGGATCTAGGCCCGGTTTTGGCAGATGGCCCTGAAGCAATCAGCGAATAGACGGGGAACCCTAAACAGGGTATTGGGATCATGGGCACATGGGTAATGTGATTCTATACTCCTTGGCGCAGTCCTTTTTAGCGCGTCATAGGGAGCCAGAATTTCACAGTGCTATTGGGTCATTGAGCCAGCCAGTTGTCAAAAACAATCTATAACGGCTACGACATTGTTTTACAGCGCCAGTCGGTTGAGGTATGACCCTTGAGACATGAGATAAGATTCGTCGAGGGGCCGCCGGCAAATTGATTAGAAGTCGCAAATAAAGTAGATATCACGTGGATATGTACATGTAATCTGCCTATCAACAGAATTCCGACTCCTCCATTCTTCCATTCTTGTCAGTAGTAGTAATAGTAGTGAAGGTGGCAGTGGGCTCCTACCGTATTCACTCCTTTATATATTCTACGTGTTGGTCTGTGTCCAGCGTTCATACTTTTACCAGCACCGCGGTCTTCCCTACCTGCTCCCCAGACGCCCTAGAGGATTCGATTCCCTGTGCTGATCACCCCGCGTCAGCATGCTTCTAGTAAGTTGTTCTTTCGATGGTACGAGTAGCGATTGCGCAAGGAACCACTAACATTGTTGGCTCTTTACAGTCATGCAATACTGTGTTTCGCCTCGTTGCCCTTTTCGGCGCTGTTGCAGCAGCTGTGCAACCGGTCAAAGTCCAAGGCTCCGACTTCGTCAACTCAGTCACTAATGCTCGGTTTCAAATCATTGGCGTTGCGTACGAACCCTATGGTCGCTTTGCTCTACGCTGTAGGACTAATTCCTTCATTAGTTATCAACCTGGTGGCTCTGCTGGTTTCAATCCCGGCTCTGACCCATTGAGTAACGGGACGCTTTGCCTGCGCGATGCTGCACTCATGCAAAGACTTGGTGTCAACACCATTAGGGTCTACAATCTGGACCCAACCATCAACCACGACATGTGCGCAAGCATTTTCAACGCTGTTGGAGTCTACATGTTAATCGATGTCAACTCACCTTTGCCTAACCAAAGTCTGAACCCTGGCGATCTCACGGGCTCCTATACCTCTGACTATCTGAATCGCATATTCCAAGTTGTGGAGGCCTTCAAGGACTATCCCAACACTCTAGGCTTTTTTGGTGGCAATGAGAATATGAACAGCATTGCAACTGGAGGGCCGACACCGCCATACTTAAGAGCCGTCACCCGAGATCTGAAGAATTATATTGCAAAGCATTCGACTCGGACCATTCCCATTGGCTACTCTGCTGCACATGTCCGAGAAATCTTGGCCGATTCATGGGCGTACCTCTCGTGTGACATCCAAGGTTCCACCTCGGACATGTCAAGAATTGACTTTTTTGGTTTGAACTCCTATTCTTGGTGTGGTGGAGATGCCACCTTTCAATCATCTGGCTATGATGTTCTGGTTCAGCAATTCTCCAACAATACAATCCCAGTGTTCTTCTCTGAGTATGGCTGCAACAAAGTACTACCCCGTGTATTCGATGAAGTACAAGCACTTTATGGTTCGCAAATGACCCCAGTGATGAGCGGTGGCTTGGTCTACGAATATGCGCAGGAGCCGTCCAATAACTTTGGCCTTGTGGTATTGAATGATAATGGAACTGCTGAAATTCGAACGGATTACGATAACTTGCAGAAACAATTCAACAAGCTTGACGTCAAGTCGTTGGAATCTAGCAATTCCTCTGCTACAATGGTCAAGTCACCAAATTGCACCAGTGGCCTTATCGCCTCGAGTAGCTTTAACAATAGCTTCACCTTACCATCTATACCACCAAATGGCCAAAAATTGATTGACAACGGTATCAGCAAGCCAAATAACGGCAAATTAGTGAGCGTGACACAGACGCAGGTCCCAGAAGCAGTGTATGCCAGCAACGGCACTCCAATCCAAGCTCTGGCGATTTCTCCACTGCCGAACGACCAGAGCAATACGCCCAATGGCCAAGACACTTCTGGATCGGCGACATCTTCCTCATCACCCTCTGGAACAACCACAACTCCAACGCCAACGAAAAAGAGTGCCGCAGGACGAAATGCAAGCAGTGTCTATGGTTTGGTGGGGGTAGTGGCTGTTCTTTCATTCATACTATCTTAGGCGTTAGAAGATGAGGGCTTTTGTTTCTAGCTAAGCCAAAGGTCTTGCGGAACGAGGTATCTTGTGATAGTTGTACCTATAGCAGGCTCTAAAGAGTGCAATTGTCATGTTCATTCGAGTACATAGTCTACACGCGTTTACTAATAGAGTTAGAGAGTGGTTCAGTATTACCCGATAGAAGTTCTAGGTTCTCGCTGTCCATATTTGCATCACTCAAGCCCATTCACTTCTTGAATCGAGGACTGCGAAGAATTGTGTCCAAGACGAGACTCGAAATAGAATATCCTCATGCTATCACATTTCGTAATGCAAGCCATGAACAAGTCAAAAGCCCTAGATAACATCTGCGAACATTGATCTTAGGGATTAAAATAATCCTTCGAAGTTTTCCACGAGATCCCAACCAGCACCTTCACGACCGTAGTAATGTTGAGGATGTGATGCTGCAGGTCTTAACATCAACATCAGGATTATGATGTATTGTTGTAGAGTCACGGAGTAGTTGAACTTGGTATAAATAGCCCACTCTAGTCCTACTGTAAAAGTAACTCCTCTATAATATATATAAGTGCGCATGTATATTCTGTCGAGCATGGAGACAGTGTCGACATCGAATCGATAGTTATCATGATCTTGAAACCTCATCATTGCAACAGCGCACTCGGCTCAGATTAAGATCATACTGAGGCTGAAAGGATCCAGATGTAGATATCAGCCTTGTAGGGGTGACCGGCATTAGCGTCCGTCGCTTGCGGAAGTTGAAGGTTTTCGGCCTTTTCCGTTGTGTTAGGTACTGCAATTGTTCCATGGTTCATCATCGACGCTTGATGATGGTGGGGCCCAACCCTACAGCCGTTTGTTTACCTTCCTGTTGTTGCTTCTTCTTCCTTCCTCCTCCAACATCAACTACGTACATTTCTGTGCCACAGTTGATGCATTACACCTTCTTCATTTGATTGCTACATCACTCTGAAGAACATACCAAACATCATCGCACCTGCCTCATCCTAGGGGTCTTCACCATGGATTTAATGGATGAGATGGAATGGCGTGTGGACACCCCTCCAAAGGTGTACTATACCTCATACTCTCAATCGCCAAAGAGGGACCGAGATGAATCCTTAGAAGAGGAACTGCAATTGGAACAAGAGAGAGTCTTATCCCGTCGATTTGCGCCCGCCGGCTCTACGCTCTCTGGTTCTGGATTTGCTGGCTTTGCTGGCTTTGCGCGCACTGATTTTCAACTGCCTCCCATTGGCAATGGCGTCTCTGCGAGAGACTTCGCCAATCTTGGCCGGCATGAGTATCTCATGGATAATGATAGGAACGATTTGTTTCTCGACTTCCCTGTTGCCGACCAACCTCCTCCCTTCCAGCCCAACACATATTACGGATACGGTCAGTCAACCTTGGGGCTGCCGTTACCACCACTGCCAGACTTGAATCAGCAGACACAAGGAGAATGGTGGGATTGCTGTGCTGGCGCCCTGATGACGGTCACCGTTTTAATTACCACTGTCACCGCAAACTGTGCTAGGTTGCTCGGCGATCGAACGTATAAAGCCGGACGATTCATATATCAGAATCGAGGCCGTGCTACAGAGACTGTGACTGAGACTGTGACAAAATTTGCGCAAGGGGCTTCAGAAACCAAACGTCGCATTATAGAGTTTATTCGTCCAAAACCTCCACCTCCTCGCCGACGGTCACCACCACGGATTCGACGTCAGCCTAATATGACTACCGTCCGGATACAAGTTGAAAACGAGGAACGTGAAAGGAGGGAAGCGTTAGAGGCTGCAGCAATCGACATCATGGGTTCTAGCACAGGCAGATTTGAGCCTTTGATGTCTGGTGTTCTGCCAAGTCCAGAGGATTTCCAGCCCACAATGCCTGGTGTGATCCAACCCTCCTCCAGCTTTCAGCCTATTTTATCAGGTACCACTTCGACCTCTGCAGACTTCCAATTTTCGATGCCAGGTGCTATGCCAGAGGATAATCGACCTACGACAAGCATTGCGCCTAGTGTGCCTACAGAGACCGACCTGAGACAATCTACACCAATTGGCCTGGCCATGCTTCCCTATAACGATAGCCTTGATTCAAACATGAATGACACAATCTCAGCCACTATACCAACGATAGCCACAAATGATTACCTCTCAGAACCGTGGGAGACATCTATTTTGGACATTCCTTACAGTTCCGACTCAGAGACGGATGAACTCATGTCTGAAGATGATGATTTTGAGTCCCCTATCACGGATGATATGGATTTTGAAGTTGAATTGCCTGCTGATAGCGGCCGATGGGCGGCTGTCGACGAGCTCCAGCGCCTCAACGCCGAAAATGACGAATCGGGAATGGATCTGACTTTGGAATGTGATGAGCCGAGCTTGCCCGAGAGCTTTCAGCCTCCACCGTCAGCCGTCAGTGGATTGGGCTACCCCATCTGTTCTCCGCTAAGCCAGATTCCATTCACCAATCCAGAGCAGACTTCGCCTTCAGCCTTTAGCGACTTGAGCAAGTCGATCTACTCTCAAATTACGCAATCAGCCTTTAGTGGATTTAGCAACTCCATTATTCCTCCACCATCTCCAGCATTACCTACCAATCACGAAGAGCCTCTGAGCTCACCATTGTCTGATCCGCCGTCGGATTTGGACATGATGACACCACCTGCTATGACACCAGCAAGGCGGTCTCCCAAAAAGTCGGTCGGGTTCTATGAGAGCCCAAAGACCGGCAGACCAGTCAACCGAGTGAAGAAGTACTATATAGGCGAATCAATGGCTCATCCCGTCAGCTCAAGCCCGCCTGAGGAGAGTGATGGAAGCAGTATCTCGAGTACCATCGACAGCGATGTCTCAGTATATGATGACCCCGTCATGGAAGCAGCGGCAGCAGCCTACGGGCGTTTCAACCAAGGAATTTCAACACCCTCCGTGGCAATGGAACAGCCAAGCCTGGCTTTTGCGACGAATGATGATACTCCCGTTGGAAATCCGGATCCGGCCGGCAATTTCTACAAGAAGACTCGTCCAATTACTATTGGCCACACAGGACTTGAGATAGCAGGCTACGCTGGCAATACGCCAGCTGATGACTCTCTCATTTCGCATGGATCTTCTGACATCGGCCAGACGAATAGTGAGATTGTAGGCGCGGTTGGGTCTATATCAGCCGCTGCCTCTCTCCCTTCCAATGGACCGATACTCGCGACGATCCACAACAACCAATACATACCCCGTCAGACTCGTCGACGCACAGGAGCTTCTTCAATCATAGTCACCGCTCAGGGAAGCCCGATCAAGAAACAATCTCGATCACCACCTCGATCAGCTAGAAGCTTTTCTAAACTTTCTATGGAATCTCTGATCATGCAGGAGAACGTCACCTCACCTCCTGAATCGGCCAGAAGACCGCCAACAACGACACCGGTAGAATTTGCGTTCATTACAACAGGGGGTAAGCGTCTTTCGCCTGCAGAAGGTCTCCCGGTTGAATCTTCCAAGGAAGACATATCAGCTAGGCAGGAACATACCTCTCAGAAGCAGGACACAGCCACTGAGGAGGCTGCGACTCCTGGGCAACTGGTCAACGCTAGCAATGAGAGCACGCCCCAACAGGATCTCACAAGCCAACTTGGAAGCCTACAGGTATCAGATCGCCGACACTCGGTACGTAGGAGAAGAAAGGAGCTGGAGGCGCAAAAGCTCCGCGAAGAGGAAGAGCAACGCGTAGCCGAAGAGAAGGCTCGCAAGGAGAGAGAAGAGGCTGAAGCTGCTGCAAAGAAGGCACGTCTTGAGAAAGAAAAGGCCGAAGAAAAAGCCCGCGCAGCCAAGGAGGCCGAGGAGGAACGCAAGAGGAACCGCGTTCGCGAGATACCGGTCGAGAAAGTCATTCAGCCTCTTACTGCTGATTGGGAAGCTAAGGTCGATGCGGCAATGGCTAAACAAAGTAACAATGTGGTTGCTAAAACGTCTACCGGTACCGCACTGACTCGAAAGGACTTGGGAACGCTCTTTCCACAACCAGGTAGAGATCCCGCTAGTGGATGGTTGAACGACGAGGTCATCATGGCATATTTACAAGCCGTGGTCGACTATGGAAGGGAGATTTCGGGTTATAAAGACGGCGATATCCCAAAATACCACGCGTTCAACACGTTCTTTTTCAAGAACATCCGTGACAAGGGTGTCCAGAGTGTCAAGCGCTGGGCCATCAAAGCCAAGATCGGTGGCAAGAACCTCGAATCAGTCGAACGCGTATTCATCCCCGTCCACTCCGGCGCTCATTGGACCCTCCTTGTCGTTAGTCCCATCGCCCATACCATTGAGTACTTTGATAGCTTGGACCGTGGTCCTGGACCGTTTATCAAGGTCGCGAAGGATTGGTTGAAGCAGGAGATGGGCAAGAATTACAAAGAAGACGAGTGGAGGGTCGTGCTGGCCGATGGTGGAGGACCGCAGCAGAGCAACAGCAGTGATTGTGGGGTGTTTGCAGTTACAACGGCGAAGATGGTCTTGTTGGGGATTAATCCGGAAGCATACTCGAGTCTGGATATTCCCTTGCAGCGGAAGAGGATGGTTGCTGAGTTGATGAATGGGGGCTTTACGGCGGACTTTGCTCCGAATTTCACATTCGGGACGGGGGACCTGGCATGAAGGCGTTTGTGATTTTTATGCGTTTTGCGTTTGTACTATGAGCGAGGGTTTCACGGGTTTCGTGGTTTTCAAGGGGTTTCAAGGTTCTTGGTCTCGTCGGTTTCAGAAAGTCTTGTGGTCATGGGTTTTGTCTCTCTTTCTGTTCTCTCTTGGCCCTTTGGGGGCTATTCAGCAGCGCGTTGTAACGCGAGTTACGAAGGTTATGTCGATATGGTGGTTTTCGCTGGCGTCTTGTTTGCAGCGGATATACCCTCCCGGTCGCAAGTGCTGCACCGGTTTGAGTTTTGTTTCGGGAGGTTTTTCAATTGTACTCTAGGATGATAGAGCGTTTTCGATTCACTTGCTTTGTGGAATTGCTGTTCTACTGTGTAGCTTTATCGTGATGCCTAGCATGTGGCCTGGTTGCTGGTGCAAGGGGTGGCCGGTGTGCTGTATGTTCCTGGTCTCTGAAAAAGAATGAGGAAACCACTCCAATACCATGCGTAAGGAATCACCATCCGACCCTCCGTTCATCCCGTATCAACACACCACCCAAAGAGTAATCACACCATCACATTCCATAAATCTACATGTAGTAGGCCCAAACCCCTTTGCCCTTTCCCTTCCCTCATCCCCCTCCCCCTCCCCCTCCCCCTCCCAAAAAAAAGCAAAAACATACAGCAGAAGGGATTCGCTGGTCGTCACCGACCCAACTACTAGTCTTCCGATCAACAGCTTGTGTATGGCAGAGCGGACGGGATGCCCAATTTTCTGTTGTCTATGGCCGTATGTGGAAGATAGGGGGGTATTATGATATATATATTTTGTGATAAGTGGATGGTGGGTTTTATAGGGGGAGGGTGGGGCGGTGGTTGGGAAGGTGTTGGGTTTGAGGGGGTGAGAGAGGGGAGAGGGGAAGAAGTGATGAGAAGAGATGAATTGAGACTGAGTGAAGACGTGAAGTATTTGATGAGAGCGAGCGCCGAGAAGTTGAAAGAATGAGATCTAAAGTATTTCTTCTAAAGTTTTAATAGTATTGACTTTTCTTTTGTGAAGTGTTTAGTCTTAAAATCAGCATCAGAAAACGTCAGTCATTTTGTACATACATATAGTTGACAGCTGTTGAACTGTCACATATCTATTTAATTTGCATTTAGTTCATACAATTTTTAAGTTACTATGAATCTTATGCATATAGCTATTTGATGTTTTGACGGGTGAGATTATGCTTGGCCGCTTATGGTTTCATCACTTTTCGCACACACTGGTGAGTCAAGTCCATCATTGATCCCAAATAGAGCCCAAAAGAACATTAGTATTGAAAGTAACTGAGTACCTCCTTCTGCCCAGAGTGGCCACCAATTCGGGAGCGATTTCTCGAGTGTCGAAGGTCGATTAAAAGGCTATTCGGCGTGATGGCGTGTTGACAGGCGTCGGTTGAGGTATGAGAGAGAAGTTAGTTAAGAGCTTTCAAGTCAAGGCGTTTGGTTGCTCGTGCGAATGCGATGGTTGCCTTCACAGTGTTCACATTGGGAGACCATTTCTCTTTGGGTCCGTCTAGTTGTTCCCTCCCTGACCATCCCCCCAAGTAATACGAGATATCTCCCCATCGTGTGAGTCCTCCTCTCCCTAGGATATGCCGCAGTGAGTTCCATCCGGTACATTTAAATAAGAAATGGTCCGCTGTCTCTTCTTCCCTTCCGCAACTGCACAGGTTCGAGACGGTAGCTCCTATCCGATGTAGATATCCGTTCAGCCGGCATTTTCCTGTCCGAAGCTGGGAGAGAATGGTGACATCCTCCCTCTTAAGGACGTCATATAATTTCCTGGTATGTTTCCCTGGCAGAGCTTTGTCTACCCGTTGTGAGTGAAGACCTGGATTTGCTGCTGATACCGGCTTTCGGGGTGGGTATGAGCGTTTGCTGCATCGCAGCGCGGCTGATTTCAGGCTGTGGAGTTGATGTATGACTTCCTCATTTCTATTGCTTGGTACGCTTCCGCATGAGCTTGTTCATTTCCTGGACTCCCTCGTGTCCAGGCGTCCATTGAAGGGTTATTGTATACTGTCGGTGGGTCCGGACTCATTCCAGGCGTTGGATGATCGAGCGTATCAATGCTTGTCCGCTCTGGTGAGCGGGGTGTGCCATGGACTTTAACGCCCTTTGGCAGTCCGAGAATATTATTATCGAGTTTGGGATCTGGGCTATAGTGTCGATCGCGGGAATCAACTTGTGTATTGTTAGATCAATGGCAAAGAGCTCTACGAAATAGGCGTGCAGGTTATTTTCATCTTCGATAATTGTTGCCTCTGAGTATTGTGATGATCATCTTTTTCTATACCTATCAGACCGTTTCTTGCGGATCTATCGATGTACAACGCAGGAGTGCCCGAGGAATTCGCTTTCTCGGCGGCTTCCTCTCGCGATGGCGGTATCACGACCTGAGGTCTCGATTGTCATGGTGATATGCAGTACGGTGTGATCGTTTCAGTCTCAATAAATCAAGATTCCTAAAGGTGAATGCCACTGTCTGCAGTGGAGAAGTGAACCCTTTGGCGCTCCTTTTAGCTCGGGATGTTGACTTATAGATCGGGTGTGTTTTCTCTAAAGTGTGCCCGTTGATCCAGAACCGCCGCTGCTGTTCAAAGTGCCTGATCTGTATCGACTGAATATCCGCCTCGACTTCTGCCACCTCGAGAAAGACCGATGAGAAGGCTGTTGTGACGGCTTGTGCAGCTATTCTCTGGGGTGGCTGCAGGCATTTAAGTGTGCTTTTTGTGCCCTTTGAAGCTCATACCTCCGACGCATAATCCATGACTGATGCAACAGTGAATTGAAATAATTGCCTGCACGTTGAAGCTCGTAGGCCTTTCAGGAGCTTAAGGGCTAATGCTGCCTAAATACTCCTTTTCACTGTCCTTGCCATATGAAGTTTGAATCGTAGTTCTCTGTCGAAGACAAATCCTAGAAGTTTTATCGACTCTGCCGGTTGAACGTGATTTCCTTTGATTAGTAGTGGAGTATCATCCTCACGGTTGTGGCTTCTTGTGAAATGTACGAACGCTGTCTTTTCCGGTTGAAAGGTAGCGCCACTTAGCCTTTCCCATAGCTCTGCTTTAAGAATAACGTCTTGCTGTTAGTTAGTCGTGTTTTCGGTTGTTGAACCATCGACGAAAGCTATCGCTCCTTGGTTCTTGTTGGTCTTAGTTTGAACAAGGTTGAAGTTGAAGAAAAGGAATAAGATAGGGGAAAGCGGGGATCCTTGTGGCAGGCCTGCTTGGGCCGCAGAAGAATACCGTCCAAGAACGATAGATAGGTTAACGACTCCTATCCTAGCTTTCCCCAGCCTCTTCGGTCTTTTGAGCAGCGCCCTCACCTTTGACCGCTGGTTCCACGATATTGGGATAGACCAAGTCCCTCACGCCTGGATCTCCATTGGTTTGCGCCTTATGTTATGCTATTTTGAAGTTGGTATGTGAATGGGTTGCCAAGTGCTCGTTGACTGTCGGTGCACGTTCGGTGTCGGCTTACTTTGGTGCACTCTCGCAATTCCTCTCCACATAGCAGACAGGGCCTGTGGACGCTACCAAAGTCTAGCTGACGAAGGAGGAGACACTCTTTGTAATTTCCCTTCGCGTGCGTTTTGTCTTGGTCGGGCGATCTTTGGAGCTGAGCTCGACGGTGTCAGGCTTATCATCACTCAAGACAATCCAGCACTCATGAGCCAGCGCCTTATCGACAGACAAGCGATTCGTCGGATTCCAGACCAGCAGCTGATATAGTAAGTATACTAAAGGTTGATCTTCTGGAACATCTTCACCATGCCTGCTAAGCATTGTATGCATCTTCGCCAGGCGTACGACCGTAATTTTTTCATCAGTATCGGTCGAATATCCCAATATTTCGGCCACAGCGTACGCCCAAGCCCACAGGTCGATTTTTACAGTATATTCAGTATTACCCCACACCTCTGGTGCCAAAGTTCGTATCGGACCAATACGAGTGTCCCGGGAAAAAGGCTCTGATGTGGCTTTACCGAAATCACAGAGTACCGCTTCAGGCCTTTCAGTAGAAACAATGAGCATGTTCTTGAGAGTGATGTCGCGATGCATAATGCCCATGTCGTGTAAAGATTCGATGCCTTCGAGAGTATCTTTCAACAGTCGCATTTTGTTTTTGATCTCAATAGAAGTCCAGATAGGCGGAGTGAAATTCCTCACGCAAAATGGCAAGCATATAAAGACCTTTTCTGGCAAAATGCCACATGGTTTAGAATTGCCATGCTCACAGAAAGAGGATAGTGCAGGAAGAAGTCCTTTACGGTTCTAGGAATGATTAACAAATCAGTAACATTAGGAGTGGAATATTATACCCTAAAGGATTCTCCCCAGGCAACCTCCTCGAGAAATGCGTTCCTTGTTCGCGTACTTGTGACCGGTAGCTCTTTCAGAACTACCATCTCTCCTGTGTCTATGTTCATTGCTTTGTTCACCCAACCAAAGGTTCCAGATCCCACAGTTTCAAAGACGAGAAAGTGCTGAATTATTTTGTGTTTATCAAGATGCAGCTTCCACATACTCTTCGGAGGTAGAGGTAAGTCAATAGACATTTTTCTAAGAAAGGCATTTCTGCATTTGAAAAAGCTTTCTCTCTCATACTCCTCGACTGTGTACTCGAAATCGTACTCAAAGGGACCCAGTTTGATTGTTGTAGTCGTCTGATACAGCAGCTTTTCCGATTGATACTCCAACTCGTGCCAGGTACCTGCCAGATTGAGATATACCGGCGCCTTCGAACTCACTGCAACTAACATCAACATGCCGGAAATGCGATTGAATCGAAAGCATATGTGCACGTTCGCCACATTTCTGCTTTTAGGATCACGAGGTTTAGCAAGGAGGAAATCGACATTGCGATCTTGCAAGTTCGACGTTCCTCTACCGGCCATCCATCCCAAATTTAAAAACTTCGGCGAATCATCGTTACGAAGTGAAAAGACAAGATGATGGAAACCCTGCTCTTTCTCAACTGAAGATGTAGCAGTGTCGTAATCAGTATCAGTCTCAATAGGCTCAGTTACCCCAGCTCCTTCATTTCCTAAAGAGTCAATAAACTGGAGATGATACTTGTCGTCCGTCTCTTCCATGTACCTCACGGCCCTAGAAAACAATGCTTGTGCTTCCGAGTTCTTGGGCAGCAGTCTTGCGAAAATGCCTGAGAATTCGCGCTGCGCGCTTGAGCTGGTGGAGGTGGCTGCCATCCTGAGGTAAGTATAATATGCGGGCGAAGGATGGGTAATATTGTAATAATAGTCATTCCTTCCTACCGTAGCACGCGTAGGTTGTAGGTACCTTAACAACCCCTTGGAAAGAGTGCGCGCGTTGTGGATGCCCCCCATTCTCAGCCTTACATATCACATGATACACCTTCTGATCTAACATCTTTGTCACCCGATATTTACTCAACATCACATTTATTTGAACATGCCTTCGCCTACTCTACCATCGGCACAGTCAATGTGGGGTGATTATGTGCCATTCCACCCAGATACCCTTGACTACTTAGTTGAAGTTCAAGACCACATAGCGGAAAGGTATGCGATACGAGCTCATGCGAGGACTCCGCCTGAGTCGCCTCATTCAGTCTACAGCGAATCTTCCGTCGACAGCTGGCCTCCTCCTGATGGTTTCAAGCCTGATGGTTGGAGCCTCAACCATCCTTTGCCCAGCCCTGACGACTCTATCGCTACGCGTGAAAATCGGCCCTACACTGCAGAAGCGTTTTCTTCTAGCACGGCCCGAGTTCCGAAATTAAAAGCTACACGAAAGGGATACCAGTGTCCCGGAGCAATATCCTCTGGGCGGCAAGTATTTTACATTGACTCTACAGGCCATTGGCTGACTCGTCGAACTCAGAATTACAAGATCAAAAGTTTCATCGACAACCACATATTATCAGCTTGATCACAAGGGCGGTGTTAGCAAAGTGCAGGCGAAACCATCACATCGCGGCAGAAGCTCCATCAAGAGAAAATGAGAACATAAGAATTGAAGAGATTCAGAGACGTTGGTCACAAGGGTAATCTGATATGGCAGACCGTCTTGGACCACCTTTCGAAAATTACGCAGAGATGCGAGCTTTTGCTGGGCGATTATCATCAAGGTCCTAGATTCCGATATTCAAGTGACCTTATGAACTCGGCATTTTCCACCAGACATCTAATCTTAGGAAGTCGTTCTTAGCAATGTTCGAACGCTCTCCTAAAGTCACAGCGCGTCAGTACATCTACGCTAGGTGTTCCAATTTCAGAGCCTCGTGGAGAACTTAGAAGGTCGCAAAGACTGAAGGAGGAAGCGGAATGATTAGAGTGAGAGACATGTGGTCTGAAATAATGGTGCGATCGTCTTGCGAAAGATGGGTCATCTCGAGTTTGACGGCTGGCTCAATGCTGTCCTGAATTTGGTGCTTCGCAACTGAAATTTCGAAGCTGATTGGAACTAAGAGAGCTCATATAATTCTTGGCAGTCTTATGGTAAGGTGTCACGACCTTGCAATACTTCAAGAAATAGTTTGAAGTGAAGTGCTGGCTGTGCGAAGGTTGAAGGTTGGGAATAACGAATAGCGTGTTGAGCTTTCGGATGAGTAATTGTGACGGCTGCTTAGACTATCTCTACACAGTACTTTCGCCATGGAAATGACGATAGATAATGTACGTTAAGTTAAAATACTTCTATCTGATCTACACTAATATTATATAGACCTTCACAACACTTCGGGCTCACGTTCAATCTGTTCTTTCTCAGCTATTGGTTGAGTGGCCGGAGGAAAGTGATCTGATACACGATATTATATGCCAGCTTTCTTTGGAAATCCGACCTATCATTACTAAGGAATGAGACATTACTACGCTATTCACTCAGTCTGGAAACTCTCTTTCTAAAACGATCGAGGCATCGAAGAAGGAGACACGAGCTTGTAGAAGTGTTCGTAGACATAGACCGTTCCGATAATAAGGGAAAGCTCAAATCGTTGACTAGTATGCATCTGATGAGCTTCATGGGTGTATCAGAACACCGTCGACGGGACTGAACCCACAAGAGAATTTTGACGGCAGTGATCATCTGAAGATTGCAAAGACTGGAAGAGTGGTAGCAGCCTGCCAATAAGGCCATCTAACACCCAACATCATGATGGTGGCGAGGGACGTGATGCAAGGTGCCTCAAGACATCTAGTAGTTACCACATATTTATACCAGATTGCTTGTATTCATCGTCTATACAGTCGTCCCTGTCTAGCAAGGAACTGCCGTACCTTTTTGTCCGCGTGGACATCTTTCTTGTCCACCCAGGTCGGTCGCCACTGAAGTAGATACTGGCCCATATACTTCATCTATAACTCCTTCCATTCCTTCTTGTCGGATAGCAAGGCAATTCTGTTGCCACTGTTGTCCTTGCAACCTTCCCATAGTCTCTTTGCTTCAGCCTTGTATTCTGTCATTGTCGCAATTGGCGCTAGTTCCAACTAGGCTAGCGGGCAGTGTAATGACACCGCAACTATGTTCTTAATTGGACGACTACTCCTTCTGTTTCTACTGTTGCTCCTATTGCTTCTACTATTGCTTCCACTACTGCCTCAACATAACCCAAGCCTATTGTGAAGCCCAAAGTGATCCCGAGACCTACTTAAGCCATATGAGGTAGATTCCTGGAAGATCGCGATTTCAAACGACAAGAAATGCTGGCGTGCCAGTGCCATGTACAGCTGTGGTCACCGTGTCTGTGGTGTTAATATCTAAAGTCACGTACCCTGGTCTGTCGTCGGAATCAGTATTCATTGAAAAGCCGTGTACTGCAAAATACACGGCCGAAAAGATGATTCACCAATTGGTAGAAGGAAGCTGGCGGTGACCAACCCGGGTGCTCCAATTCTACAGAGAAGTCACGAATTGGCTTGGGGGAAAGCGCGCTCTGGGCAGTACTGTCTCTTAACCCTAATTGTAATATTCTTACAGTGTTCGAATATTGTGACTTCTGTGCTGTATGCGGAGGGCCACTTGAGCCTGTGATTGGCAAGCTGGAATTGCTGGCCATTTGGAGGTCCGACTAGTAAGTGGTCAACATTGAAAGCTTGTCTAAGGGAAGATTCTCAAGGACGCAATATGTGGCTGCCATGGCACATACACATCGGCGCCATTGCGTGTCTGCTGGGAACGAAATGTTAATCGAGAGTGAGGGAGCAGCTCAGAGACGGATCAGGGATGCAGTGAGTACCGACGGAAAGGTGCTTGTCGTATAGATGCGGCACTATGAGAAAGAGCGATTGGTAACTGCTTAGAAGAGCTACGATAAAGACATGCTGTTCAGACTTCTCCTACTGCATCCTCCAGGAGTCATGTCGATGATCCATCTTGCTCGACTCAGAATGGGATGAGCTTGTCCTTGCCAGCCTCGTCCTTGCCAACAATCTTGCCCACATCACCATCTCTCTCGCCCTCCACAACGCCCCTAATCATTCTTCCACCAATATTCGGATGGCCACCGCCCATAGCTGCGGTCTTCTCCTTGATGCCTCCGAGATTCGTAGCGAGAAAGCCGGGTCCAACACCCCACATCTTCACTCCATCCTCCTTCATCTTGTGGCTCCAGTCTAGCATCACCATGTTAAGGGCCGTCTTGCTAGAACGGTATCCGATCGTCTCAAAGTCCACCTTCTTAGGCCATCCAGCCGGTAGGGGCGGTGTAGGGAAGTACTTCTGGCTTGCAACGGTGATTTGGGAGAGACCAGCCACGAAGATCAGACGGGGGTCAGACGACTTGAGCAAGAGCGGCATGAAGGTGTAGGTCATAACATTTGCACCGGTAACGTTGACGTCGTAGGCCTTGTTGAAGCAGTCACGGAGAGACTCTTTACCGGCGACGTATTGAATATCGAAGGTAGCTCCAGCATTGTTGACGAGCGCGTCGAGGTGACCCGGATTAGCCTTGACTTGTTCGAAAGCCTTCTGGATCGACTCGTCACTGGTAACATCGACCTGGATAAGTTCAACGGTGTTACTGGTTTTTGGAACTTCCTTGTGGAGCTTCTCGATGGCAAGTTTGCCCTTCTCCAGAGAACGACTGCCGAGAAAAACGTGGTACTTGGCCTTGCCAGACTCGAGAAACGCTTTGACGGCTTCGTACCCGATACCATCGTTGGCGCCGGTGACGAGAACAACCTTTTGGGACGCCATTGCCAGCTGTGATTCGCGTGTGGATGGTTGGATGGGTGTATTATTGATTGTGCGTAGGTGGTAGGTAGTAGGTGGTAGGTGGTTGAGTTGTTTGTTATTCAAAGTTGATCGACTTGAGGAGCGAAGGAGCAATGCTTTGTTAAAAAGAAAAGCTTCGCTACGTGGAAGACGTGGGCATCTATTTCATTGATAGAGGAACCCTTGGCGTTAAGCGGAGTTAAGGGCTCTTGGGCGGCTTAATCCCACTCAACTACTTTACCCTCGGAACCGGGAAGGTCACCCTGCCTGGGCCAAATGACGTGCATGAATTACGTTGGTCCGGTGTTAGAGTAGTCCTAGCTCCGGCCGCGTCCCCCCCCAGGCTCCTGTCAATCACCCCGACAGCTTACGGCAAGGTGAGCTTTCGACTTATGACCCTTTTGGAGCAATAGGAGCTGGGGCGTGGTGCGGTGGCGGTGGCATTAACCTCTGAACTTCCAACGAGCAGTGGTTTTCTGAAGGCTGGAGGTTGACTTGATCTCCACGAAATAATCAGAAGCGATCAAATACAGTGTGAGTCAATGCTTTGCTCGGTAGATCCACGACTATTGACTAACGGCATTCACATTTCTGAAGATGAAAGACATTGCTAGGCGTCTCCAAGAGGTCGGCCCTACCATTTCAAAATTGTGCGAGCTATCTGGGGCAGCAGGGGTATCCGTAGGTGTACTTCACCAGAATCAAGTCATCTATACCGCTGGCTTTGGCTATCGTGATGTTGCTGCGAAGATTTCTCCAGATGAGAATACCGTATACCATATTGCGTCGCTTTCAAAGGCGTTCACGGGAGCAGCTGTGAGTATACTCGTGGATGAAAAACTTCTAGACTGGGAGCAGCCCGTCTCCAAGATCCTTCCAGAATTTTCTCATAATGATGCGACTGTCGAGACCCAATCTAATCTTCTCGATATGGTTGCGCATCGCACTTGTCTTGCGCATAAGAGTGCTCTTTGGTTGCAGGACTGGACGACGTTACTCCTGACTCCAAAGGACCTGTTTCCAACCATATCTTACACCGAACTTGCATTTCCCTTTCGTTCACAATGGTTTTACAGCAACTGGGGATGCTGCGTGGCTGCTACAATGCTAGAGAGGGTGACAGGGTAGACTTGGGCAGAATTTCTTACCCAACGGATATTTGCACCGCTTGAGCTCAAACAAACATCATTGGAGCGATATCCTAAAGGAGACAACGTAGCGAAGAGTTATCAGGCGTTTCCGGATGGCTCACCAAGCCCAGTAGAGCCACCAGAACTGGTCGTCGGTACGATAATGCAGGGGGCATTGGGTGTGATAAGTAGTGTGAGCGACTTGCTGTCGTTCTACAAAGCTCTTATCAAGGCTTGGAAATATGAAACAAACAGCAATACAACGTTCACTCCTGGTTCACCATTCAAAGATGTTCGTACCATGCTCAAAGGTCACATCGGTCTTGAATCAAATTCAACATTCCAACAGTCATATGGCGTCGGCTGGGCTATCAGCGAACTCCCAGCTCCGCTCGGGCAGATCGGCACCAATCCGATGTTCATTCCAGAAATGCCTATTGTTGGGAAAGGTTCGAAGAAACAAGTTGTCTGGCACCACAACGGGAGTCTTGTTGGGTTCTTCAGCTCTGTACATATTCTCCCGGAAAGTGACACTGCAATAATTGTCTTGACGAACTCTATGGCAAACAATGACTGTGCAGACTGGATCGGTCAAATCCTCCTCGAGACGGTACTAGACAACACGGACAAGAACGACTACTTGATCCTTGCGCAAAAGACAGCTGCCTCTTACATTGCAAAGTGGCGAGATTTGAAATTGGAATTAGCCGCAGGGCGAAACCCTAACACTCCCTGTTTAGCTCTTGAGCAATATTCTGGGAGCTTTTACAATAAGATTCACAATTTCCACCTCGACATCAGTACTGTTAACGGCAAGCTTGAATTAAAGTTTCAAGGCTTGCCAACCGAAGTCCATCAACTCTATCACTATCACTATAACACCTTTTCGTGGGAGCTCACCGCAGACGAATCGATTGCCAGGGACCGGTGGCCTGATCTTGAGGCACGGGTCTATCTCCTTCATTTTGAAGCTGATGAGAATGGGAAGATGACCAGACTCAGATGGCATCATGACTGGGCCGTATCTGCAGGCGAAGTTTTTACACAGGATCAAACGACCCTAGCATTTGTTGATGAGTAAATTCCCACTCCCTTTTGTCAATCCTTAATCTCGATTATGATACTTTGCTGAGATCTCAAGAACCTCAACACCATATAGTGAACGTTCTGAGCTTTGAGAGGAAGAGCTAGCTAGACGGCTAACGATTGGGAAATTCTGGATTCTTATAGGCTCGTGCAGGCAAGGCCTAAATTCCTCAGCCTCACATGGTTAGGTGCTCCCGGGGATATTTCTTGACTTGAAAAAATAGATTAGTCGTCAAATGGCCGTCTGTCACATCTCACAATCCGTGCACGCGCGGCCGAATTTGAGCAGAAAATAAATGTCCATTAACCCGCATGAGACGCATGTCTAATAATTTATTAGATTGTATGCAGGTGGATTTCTAAAATGTGGATGTGGAACAAAACCGCTACTACTCGACGAAATAAGCGAACTTCGAAGCAGATAGCACAGGTTGAATTCATGTACTAATATGCAAGCCTATCACCACGTATGGGCTGCGTACTCACTTGTTGTGTCTGCTATCTTTAACAAGATTCAACACTGTGTGGGCTGACCATTGGACGATGATGCAATAAAATTTTCCCTGCATGCCAAGTATATCCAATACACTACGTTTCGTGCTACTGACTAACAATGAGGTGCTGTTGGATGCCGTGAAGCTTGGGCTAAGAACCAGGAGGTCCAAGAAAGCCTGCGCACTTCTTCCGAGTAGGAGGCTGCTTATCGGAAACTGTAAGAGACTACACCAAGAGCGATCTTACAGTGCTTGTCCTCATAAACCATTGACTAAGGTTCCCTTTCCATTAACTTTTCCCCCTTTTATTGAGATTTTTCTCGACCGCTACAATGTCGCCAGCGGAAAATGACATTGCTCGGATCTTGTGTTTGGACTGGCAAGACTTGTACGACGACGAGAGACCGTTCCAAATATTCTCTGTTATTCTTAAAGACGCTGAAAATCAGAAAGCCGACAATCTGGTATTCACAGAGGGAGAGCTCGAGACTATGCATGATTGAGAGGGAAAGAATCAGAATATACCCTTGATCGGAAGGGCTTTTGTATTCGCCATCATACGTCAAAGATGACGGACTTTTCCAATGAAGACGCTATCAAGGAAACTTACACCCCCGAGATCGAAGCTTTACTCAAAGCCGAGCTTGAAGGGATAGAGCAAGTTCACGTCTTCGACTATCGAGTACGCCCTCATGCCTAAATAACGTTTTCTTGAACTGGGCCATTGGCCATTCTTTGGGTAGCTCAGATCCAATACCCCAATCTTCAAGGACATGGTCAATGTTGCCGACAAAATGCAAACTCTGTTGCCAGCTCAGCATGCCCATTGTGGCAGGTACAGCCTCTTCACAACATTTCCAGCCTATTAATGGACTAGAGTAGACCAAAGCCCTGCTGGAGCCCTCGGTCGCTTGTACAAAGATCTACCTGATGAAGCCGACTTTCTCTCCCAAGGTAGAATGAGAATCATTAAGTATGTATCATCAGATCATTGTCGTGATACAAAAGCTGACCTACTCCATTGTCTGGCGACCAATCCACCATCGCGTCGAGGATCGGCCCCTTGCCGTCTGCGACGCACAGACCGTGGAAGAGGACGACCTCGTCGAGACCGACCTTATCACCGTGGGACATCAAGGAAAGTCCATGTATGGGATGTACAAGGCGCGCCACAAGTGGCAATATCTCAAGCATCAAACGCCCGAGGAAGTGACCTTGATCAAGATTTTCGACTCCGATCCTGATGTCAGAGCTCAATGTGAGTTTCTGCTTTTTGTCTTTGATTTCGACGAAAGCTGAAAAGAGCAAGGCTGTATGCATTCTTCCTTCAGGCACACCAGCGTTCCGGACACTGCTCTGCCCCGCGAAAGCGTGGAGATGAGAGCTCTTGACATCACACGTCCTCCGAAAAAAGTCTCACACGAGCCACGACATGGGCAATTTTGAAATCGAGATCGCTTGCCAGAACATCTAATCAGTGAAGGGAACCGTACAGTATCGTAGCTTAGGCGGTAAGAAGGAGTAAAGGCTGGGGGATTTCCGAAGGCTTAATGGTACATGATGGGTTGGAATACGAGGTCATATGGGGGCATATTGATATTTTGGTTGTTGCTGTTAGGAGTCTATCTAGGAGCGAGCAGGTGAAAACTCTACTAGCGGGCCCCAGCCCTATCAGCCCTATGAAGGCGGATCTCCCCTATTTCCAACACTCCCCTATGGGAATCATAGCCAACCAGAGCCATATATTGAACATATGAAGCTATTCGGAGCTTCGTAACGTATATCGGAGTTTCTGACTCCCCCAGCCAAATGGCTTAGCAGTGATTGAAGCTATTCGAAGCTTCGTAACGTGTAGATTGGAGTTTCTGACCCCCAGCCAAATGGCTTAGCAGTGATGGAAGCTATTCGGGCTTCGTAACGTATGATCCACCGTTTCCCTCCATCGAAGGCACATATTCACGGTATATTTGAGTTCACCGCTTCCCTTCGTCGGAGACACATATCCACGGTGTTCTGGATCCACCGCTACCCTCGCTTCGAAGGCATATATCTACGGCTTAATCTGATAACAACATTAATCACTAATACTGACTGGCAGAAAATGTTGATCTGAGACATTCTCAAATGCAAGAAAATTGAGTTGAAAGAGTTTTACACTCTGAACTTCAGTCTTTAACATCTTCAATGTTGACTTTTCTCATTGATGAGCGCTGTTACGTTGAGACGGTCTGACTTCGACACGAAGATTTCAGCAGTCATGAATACCCTCAGCATCTTGAAACATTGTCAGAATGCCTGAGCAGGCTTCACAGCCTCCAGGAAGGAGGCGAATATTTACCTCGAAGGAAGACGCGCAGTTGATCGATTTGAAGAAGAACCGAAACTTGTCATGGAAACAAATCGAACATTTCTTCCCCGAGAGAAGCATCGGAACATTGCAGGTGCACTACGGTATGAAGTTAAAGACTACAGGTATTGTCCAGAAGAAGCGGCGGTTGTGAAGGGTTATCGACAATAAGCGTGTAGCGGGTAGTTTTTTGGTGAAACTTAGAATGGAAATTAGGTAACTATGAAACAGTAGACTATAAGTCAAAACGTACCGCAAGTGTCGTGCATAATACACTCGATCATGTTGATCTATCAAACAGCGCCACTTTCAACATGTTCCGATATACCTGTCGAGACACGGTCCGAAGTGCGTTTAAAGACCTATATCGCATGTAAAACGAAGATGTGTTTTGTCTCAATCGTCAAGATATAACCCGTAGGAGGTCCTCTGTCTCACCTGTGAAGAATGCAACCTTGTCCGCATCGACTTCCATCTCTAAGTTGTTCTTCTAACTCATTCGCCGACTTTCCGCACACGCTTTTGCTGCCACCAAAAGAAAAGGCAACCAGGTCAGCGGTAATCTTCGACCCCTCCAATTCGACAGAGCTCTCCACGAGTTCCTGACTATTGACGTTAAAGTAGGTTCGTGGCCCATTGTTTTCATAGTCGAGGCCAACATCAGCATATTCTGATAGTATACTGGTTTTCCCCGTCGAGCCGAGCATGATATTGCTCATATAGGTGTTTGCTCAACGATGCAAGAGGGAAGTCGTCTATACGAGTCTTGGAACCCTTTGCAGTATCCGGCTTCTGATATTTGAAGTACCCGACTCTCGAAAATCGGCCTGTCTTTGCACGATCTGGCGTTAGCAATAGACCTTCGATCCTCCTTTGATTTACCGATTGTCCATTGTGCTTCGACTCAGAAAGTCCGAGAAGGTACATTGTGGTGTTTTGGAGTTCTTCTAGGGCAGGCGCCGAGTGATCATCCGGTATGAGGGACGTGCCATGAACGGTATGGCCATTTAACTCAGCAGGATAAGCTGGTTCGTTGCGTCTGTCGGCTAAAACTGACACTATGGCTGTTTTCGACAAGCTCGCCATACCCAAAGGTCCGCGTATACTGACAATCCCGTCGGAAATGGGTCCAGAGAAGTTATCGCCGTCTGTGTTGGTCGAGGCCTCAAATATGGATGCCTGCCAGATAGTTGAATAATGTACGTTTCGTTCCCAATGGATAGGACCATCCACGGATGCCCAGGACCAACTCGGCGCCGTGTTAGATTTGTGCCTGACTGCCTTCTCCAACGTTTCGTTGTAGGTGCTCCAAAGAAGCCCAGAAATGAGATCTGCCTGCCACAGTCCGGCGAGGTAGTCTCCGCCGCACTTGGAATGTAGTTGTTCGAACCTACGTGCAACACCCGAGATTGCTACTAACTTGTCCTTCTGGTAGGTGAGCTGGGTTGCAGCATAGAGACTCACAATTATTTTCCAGTCATGCCAGAGCTTCTGTATAGAAGTGATGTCTTGCTTATCGGGGCTGTAGGTCCGTACAGATGGCGCCACCATCATTTGCTTGGTTTTGATATCCTCAAGTGGCTTGAGAGCGAAACTTGCTAAGCTGGACAAGCTTGCCTCTGGCTCAGTACACTCATTACACTCCCAGACGATCGAGGTATGGGTGAAATGGACTGTTCTCTGTGCTAGCAAGCGTTCCTGTAAACACCAACCTCTCTTGGAAATAGGATTGTTGTGATACTCTTCGTAGGGTCTACCTGAAACGTATACCCTTTCAAAATTTCCACTAGGCTCATTTCCCACTCCTGAAAGAAATGGAGATATTGCTAATGGATTTCGGAAGCGAAAAAGACCTCCATTGACACTTTCAGATGCAACTGCGGAGATGTTCAGTAGTCCACCAGAATATACGTCGCTCATCGATGCAGCTTCATGTGCCCAGTCTTCAGGCGAATCCTGAATTATGCACAATGCGTCGATCCAAATGAAGCGTATTTGAAGCATTTTTGCAAAGATAACTGCGTCACTGAGTGTCTTAGGCAGCTCAGCAAGGGGAATCTCTTGGACGAAAGAAGCGTAGTTTTCTCGGGTCAGCCGGAGAAACGGATCAACGCCCCCGCAGTAACTGAGAGTAACGTACTGACAAACAGCTAAGGAAGTAAGTGTCTCTACCAAACGCAAGCGGAAGCCGTGCGCCTCACTGACAAGCTCAACAAGCCTTGTAGGTGGAGATGCTGGCTCGAATTTACACAGCGGGTGGTTTTGCTGGCATGCTTTGAGCCATACCTTCACACGCCGAATCGTCTCCTCAGAAGAAGTGCTGTCACTGATAGGTCGATGATAACAGTGAACATCTTGTGAGCCTTGCCAAAGTAAGTGCCCAACTTCACCAGGGTGGCGGAAGAGCTCTTACCGAGCAAATGAATGTCAAGGTAATTAAAAGGGCCTTCGAAATTGTAGGAAGGTGGTTCGTCCTCAAATGTCACAATGATATCTCTGAAATGATCTGTCTTTGCCATGAGGTGTACGGCATCCAACCCATCTGGCCATTTATCGACAGACGGAAACCAGTTACCCAAGATTAAGTTGCATAGATGACAACCCGTTCTAGAGGATTTCAATAAGGCAAGTGCGTTTGGACGAAGCAGAGCCGAGGATTTATCTATACTCCGTTCTCTAGATGGAAGTGCTGTACCGAGAATACTTTGGCAGACGATGCAAGTGGAGTCGAGGACTAGTTCTGGAGGGTTCATTTAGCGACCTGAAAAGATGTCGTCTGAGACGAATAAAGCGCAGGTATCTAATGATTTGAGGATGTGGGGAAGGAAAGGTAGGTATGGAATAGCATGGAACTTTCCGGTATCGTAATTTGACTGTTTCTTATTTCATAGCCGGGGTTTCGGCTATCACAATACGTGAGACAGATGGCAGAGTCACTGCACGACATAGGGATGATATTTTGCACAGCTACGATGCAGGGTGCAAGGTCGTTACAGTCAACGTCTACGAACATGTCGGCCCCACAGCAGTCGAATGTGCATATCTTGAGACAGGTTTCTTTTGAAGGCAGTTCTATCAACAAGATCGATGTCTATAACACTTTCGGCAGAAGCGCTCAGTGACTCACGAAGATCTGATTTGAAGCAGAACAGAAGGCTTCAAAAGAAGAGAGGAAAACATCAAAGCCGATTGTGTCTTGCATGAAACCTAAACATGAAGAGTCTCTATCAAAAGTTCAGGCAAATCTAGCATCATCATCAAGCACATGTATGCATGCTTACTAGATCACATCCTCACGTCGTGAAACTCTTCGCGTGATGAGGTTTGACATGCTCAATGCGTTCTTTATAGCTGCTTTCACAACTCATACTTCTCTTCCTCGATAATGTCGTGCATTTGATATTTTTACCTGGTCCAAGCTTGTCAACGAAGCTGCCAGTAGTCGATAGTCTTCCTTTCATGATGTGTAATGCTTCTTGCCATTCGAAGCAGTCTCTTGGTGCGGAAATTTCGTAGCCTTATCGGCACGAGAATTTGATGAAGGAATAACAGATATGTCTTCATCTGCGCGAGCAGCATCGTTCCGTGAGGTCTATCGAAGGCTACACAGTCAACTACAGTGGACAAGTCCTAGTCATTAGTCGAGAGTGCAACGGTGCGATTTCTGACTGATCTCTTGCATTATTGAAAACTAAGGTAGACTAGCTTCAGAGTTTAGTGCTATCTAGCACGTGATTGGCCCTGCTTTAGCGTGATCAATTAATCGCCTTACGTATCCGCCAGCCTTACGTGTGACCTTCCCTAGTACTCATCCTCCCTCAATATGCCGGATCTTGAGATTCAATGCCCTCAGCCAACTCGGTATTTGAAGAGAAAAGCGTCACAGCTCAACGACGCCTCCGACGATACAAGCAGCGAACAGATATTTCGCAAGAGGCAGAATCACTCCTCGTTACCGCCCAACAATATCGAAAAGTGGCTTGAAAATTTATCGTCTCCTTTGAATCGCAGCCGTTCTGATAGCTATCTCATGCGCGACAGCAATCAAGACCAGCTGAACCGGTCAAACAAAATTCCGAGGTCTAGAACTGCTTTGCCAACCACTAAAGATTCACCTGTTTACCAGCCTCTTTCTCCGCAGTCGCTACAGGAAGCAACCAGGTCCTATAGCCCTGTGCAAGCACCAACTGCTTATACCACAAAGGCACCGGTTACCCCTTACACTCCCTCGCAATCTCTTACACAAGCATCACTCTCACAAAATGTGTCTTTGTCCGAGTCGAGGGATGATTCAAAGAAGTCAAACCGAGTTCAATCACCAACTTATAGAGACGAGCTTCAGAATCACTACGTTTACATAGATTCATATGGGACTTCCATACCTGAACCCGTACGAATCTTTGCGCAGGACCTTTTTCAAAAAGCACGCAGCTCTCCTTGTCTTAACGACGAAGAGCTTTTCTCAATCCGAGAGGAGCTCTCTGAGCTGGTCAACGCCGATGAGGTAACTACACGACAAGGATTTAATGCAACAAAACTCTTCCCAACCCGAAAGGATTACAAGCACCAAGTCGCGATCGGTGGCAATATTCCCTTCGATCAAACGGCCCTTCCTTTCACTCCACACCTCAACTTCCCACCGATTGTAACGCCCAAGCCTGATCTTCAATATGGCTATCTCCGCGACAGTTTCGACCCTATCCAATCCGCTGTGATGCGGCATAACCGTCTAGCCCCGGTTTCTCATCCCACCCCAGCCACTTACTGGCCCTTTCTCGTAGTGGAGTTTAAGTCCGCATCTCGCGGCGGGACCCGCTGGGTCGCCGAGAACCAAAACGCCGGAACGGGCTCTCACTGCGTCAACTCGATCGAAACGCTCCTAAATTATACCAGAAGTCAAGAATTGCAACGCAAGGTGATTGACTCGGTGACTTTCTCTTGCGTTGTCGATGCGGATTTCGGATCATTGTGGGTCCATTGGCAGGATTCCGGAAAAGATAATAGTCCTCCCCGGTTCGTAAGTTCAGAGGTGGATTCCTATTCCTTCAAGAAGCTCAAGGACCTGTGTAAGTTCCGAGCAAGCGTTAGAAATATCATCGACTACGGGACCGACAAGAGATTGAGCATGATCAAGGAGGCGCTGGCCGATATTCGTCCGCTAGTTCCTAAATGGGATGTGGAGGATAAAGTGGCAAAGAGCAGACGACGTGCTTCTTCTTACATCAATAATGAGGATATAGGAGCCGGTGGGAGTCAAGGAAGCAGGAGGAAATTGGGAGGATAAGGGGTTGTTATTTTGTTTCTGCAGGACGAATCAAAGCCAGATATCTTATTGTAATTCTCCTCCTTCTGAAACAGGATTGTCACCACGACTTTGTCTTCCTCGAATGGCTTTGTGAACCTCACTAATCATCTTTCATAGGGGTTCTCGTCGCTCTGGCGGTATTTGTTGTATTCTTTCACTTTCGCTTGCCCAAAAGTCTAGGCTCGTCCCACGAAGCTTTGACTGTTCCCCAGGGTAAAACAGCAATGGTCCGCATGACTTTCTGTACAAGGGAGATGCAAGGGGAGGATAAAGTCTTTTTTTTCTGTCTTCTGTTTCTTTAATAATCGTTGACTGGTTCCTCCTTGAACAAGCTCTATGGGTTCAAGGCCAGTAGATAAGGGCACTGATTCCTCTAGTTTACCTACTGATAACTCCATCCTCATCATCCAATATTCACTCTACCAATTTCTCGGCCACCATCAAACTCCCCAATCAAAACGGATTCATCGTCAAACATGCCCAAACCAGAAATAAGAGGCAGTTACAACGGCACCTCCACCGATCACACCATCCCCACCGGTCACAACCACCTCCACTGGCCATAGGGTTACAGCACCTTATCCGTCGATACTTCCAAAGTCGAAGGAATCAACGTACCTTGCCCTGTAAAGTATGGAAGATATGGAGGAGGTAGGGGAAGAGGAGTATTAAGAAGAGAGAATGACTTACCTCCGTAACGATAGCACAAGTCATCGTGGTAATTTGTAGCAATACCCAAAATACTTGGCTGCGTATCGAATTCCAGTCCCTTGCGAAGAAATGAAACATGTCTCACTGTCCGAACCGCAACCCTCGATCCGGTCAAATACCATTTCAAGCCAAAGCCAGAGCAATAAGCCCAACCCCCCAAACCACCCCACCTTCTGACCTAACCCTCCTCCCTCCTTCCCCACCCTACCATACGCATACTCGTACGGTACTCATCCACAGACCAGACTTCGGCGGTATGGAAACGCACGGAATCAAGTAAGGCATCCTCTGTCGTCAACCCCTGGCTCGACTCTCCTTCTAGGATTGCCTACCACGAACACTTTCTGTGTCAGATGAACGGAGGAAAGAATTCTCCGCTCGCCTCGTCGTGTCCACTCTTCCCTCTCTCCGCTTGCACTCCACCCCAAACGTGCGGTAAGAAAGATCCCGCTAGAGGAAATAATGGGTCTAGGGCGTATGTACAGTAGGAGTCTGGGGAATGTGCTGTGGCTTGGTTCAGGGTTGGGTTGATGGGGGGTTTGGGAAGACGATAGTGGCGGGGATGGATAGCAATAGTTTTTCCCCCCTGCAAGGCGATAATGGCGTCTTTGTGATTTTGGGGGACATAGGTTTCGATGCTCAAAACGCTACTTGCTCCCTTTGGGGAAGCGCGATCTCGTTTCTGGCGTCAAGGCGGTGATTGGGAATGTGTTGGGTGAGAGGGGGTGAGAGGTTATGGAGGGGAAGGACTGAGGGGACGTGGAGTAATAAGATAGGGGCGAGAAGTTGAGAAAATGGAGGTGTTATGAGAGATATACATTTAGAATAATTTTTCGACCTCAGGAAATAGAATACGAGAAAGATCGGTTTTTCTCTTGCGAAGTGAAAGTATTCAGCCCCAAAACCAGCACCGGCGAACGTCATTCATCAATATTCATTCGCCACCCAGCAGCCCCTAAACCCTCACCAAACTCGGCCCACCCTCTCCTAACTCCTCATCCAAGCGAAACAAAACCCCCTTCAAAGAATTCCTCTCGCGACACTGACTTTTCGTTTCTCCATCAAGTCCATGATACAGCATAGCCAGCGCGCTACTCTTCCACAGCCTCAGCCCGCTCCTCCGGCTCCTGAAAATCGCCGCCGCCAGGAAAAACGCCGTGAGCAACACCACCGCCACCGGTAGCGCGATCCACCCCCATCGGATATGCACGTAGCTCTCAGCCTCAAAGGCTGCGCCAGGCACTGGGACAGCACCACCGGAGGAGCGGAAGCTGTTGGTCATGCTTTGGGCTAGCTCGGACGTCAGGCGCGAGAGACCGGATGGGTATTCGTAGTAGTACCAGTAGAAAGCCTGCACCATGTCTGTGTCAAAGAAAGTTTCGCCGCTGGAGATGCCGACGGTGAGGTTGACGATGATGTTGGATTCTTGGGTTCGAGGGTACTTGGCCGAGCTTCGAGAGGCGGAGCCGTTGCGGAAGATGTCATCGAACCATTGCTGGATGGCGAGCATGGCGCCCATGCCGATGGGGTATGTTGTGTTATCGCCGGCTGTGATGATGCCAGGAACGTTTGTCCCGGTTTTCAGGTCATTGGAAATGTCGACGACGGATGTATTGGTGAAGGTGGCGGTGACATTTTGTAGGGTTACTCCGTTGTGAACGGAGGTATTGAGAGTTTGAACGCAATACTGGAGGGTACATTGAGTCGCCCAAGGACTTGAATGTTTGTTTGTCGCTTGCACTGCGCCATCCTGTGCCTCGGTGCCCATGAACGTCAATTTCATGATATCAGTATAGGCCATGGAACCAGACGGCGACGGCGTCTGACCTGACATACTAAAGACGGAAGAATTAGTATTGAGAATCGCTCCAGAGGGTAATTCCCAGCCACAATCCGTGCCGTTACCACCAAATTGTTTTCCGCAGGAGCGTTTCATGTATTCCGTCATAGAGATACACGAGCTACTCACGGCAAGCGTTGAGAATGATGGCCAAGTACAATTTCCTGTAGGGCAATCTACGGCGAGAGATGTGGTGGGATCTGAGGCAGAAAACATGCCGTTGAATACCGCCGCCTTCAATGGAAGGATTGGCACAAAGCTATCTTGAAAGAAGTCAGCAACAGCAGACAGTTCAACATGACTAATCAGAGTGGTATCGTACTGGACTGACTGCTGTCGCCAGGGAGAAAGGCAGTATAGTTGCTGGCAGATTTTATAGATGCCGCAGCGTGCGCCTCGACCATACGCGTACGATAAGCGACGATTTGCTGAGCAAAGGGACCCATTGCCAAAGCTACGATCGTAACAATGGCTCCAAAAGACCCAAGGATACTGTAACATAGATCAGCGACTTTCGCTAGTGAATTAGACGGATGGAGACATACCCGCCACGACCAAATACTAATAGCTTGATACTACCATAGAAACCTCTGCTGGCATCATCGAAGAGCACCATGTCGGTCAGCGGCCGATGTACCCCCTTGAAGCGGATCCACTTTAATTGACTCAGGCCGCTTGACAATGGTGCAGCAATTGAAGCCGTTGCCAAAGCACTAAGAAGAGCGACAAGCGTATTCAGCGTTATCTGCTCCGGCCAATGTGGAAGAGACTGTCCATTAAAATGGGCAAGCACTCCGACGATTGCTGCTATAGCCGATATGCTTGCGAAAAGACTAATAATCTCTAAAAGCCAAGATCCACCACCGAGGATAGTTGAAGAGGTTGAGGAAGTCGAGCTAGCTTCGCCGTCTCGAATCTTGTGCTCTGTGGTTTTCTCTGAATGTTTTTCTATCGGAGAATCTGAACCGCCATGCCAGCTGTCATTAACCAGGGTTTGTGGGCTGAAGGGTGAGGCCAGGTTCTCACTTGCAAGATCACCTGATTCAACTGATCTGGCAGGTTGTTGAGGCCTCACGGAGCGGTTCGAAGCATCACTGAGGTTGCTTCGATGAGAAGAGATATCTTGTTCATCATTCATATCCAGAGGGGAGTATGAGCTTGACATCCTTGCTGCTGCCATATTCATTCTTGATTCGCTTGTACTTTGCACTGCAGATAGAAAGGATTTGATGGAAGACCACCAGGATACAAGACCTCTTTCTATGTATATATCAAAGACTCCTAGAGCGTGACATCCAGAGTTGCAGGCATCCTGCGATTAGTTCAGCCGTATATTAATAAATATATATCAGCCTCCACTGGGCATCATTACACCCTCTCGAGTCGGATTCTTTTCCAGGCCTATCGTGCAGTCAACCTTTGTCGAATCCATCTGCATTGTGACGGACTTGTACGCCAGGATAAGTGGCAGGTCTGAGCTGAATGGAATCGTCGTCGTCGAGCGAATCATTGTGCTCTGCAGCCCTCCCGACATGCATGAGTTCCTAGTGGGGGTACTGGATATGTGCATCGAAACCAGAGACCTGGGCCAATCATAACAGCATTTTCGGTGATGTTACTCTACTCGAGCACTCACCAAAGCTTTCAAATGGTTTGTGGAATAATATCAGACACCCTTGGCATGCTTGGCATTTGAGGAAAGAGGAACGAGCGGTGAAGGCAAACGAGTTGCTACTCGTAAGTCGTAACTAACGTTCAGCCTGGCCAACGGAAGGAAATTTTCCATCTCTGCTATCTCACTACAACCACAACATCAATCACATCAATAGCACTCAAAGGCTCTGGCACTCCATGACTTAGCTAGGACACAAGCCCTTGATTCCGATGGCGGGGAGTTGCGCCGCTGCGGAAAATGAAACCAAGCAAAGTCTATTAATATTCCGTACCCGTGCAGCGATACATCTGACAATGCATGATGGCTTGCAGATATGCAGCGCACCTATCATATGGTTCATAGCCATAAGCCTTACCTAGTGCATAGCGCATTCATGTTCAGCAATTCCGTTCTAAAGTTAACATACTGTAAACCTACACACTCCTACAAACTCGAAACAGGCGCTCTCTCTCAATCTAGTGGTGTCGCACATCCTTGACCGATACGAGCTCCGTGGAAACAGCTGCAGTGTTCCATGCAGCCTGCTTACAATGGCTGCAGCTATCCTGAAGATGTTCCTACCTCACCCAACTTCCTACGTAGAGCCGAAGAACATCGATGCCTTCGCCCGCTTTCCGTTGGGCCCAGGATGGGTTATCAGTTTAAGAAAACAGTAAACGCATTTTCACATATTTGTTATAGGCCCTGAGGTCTATTCAATAATCGTTATGTACTGATGACTCGGAGGTCCTTTCCGGCCAAAGACGGAAGCTTTACAACCTTCACATACATAAAAGTGCCTTGGGGAAACCCAACGGCCTAAAAGCGTGAGTGGAATCATAATCTAAAGACCTCCCTCTTTAGATATGAATCTGGAAGATGCAAAGTCCCTGACCTAAAGGCTGGACATGACCATTGCAGTTTCACATGCGGGCTGTGGCAGCTTTAGAACGCTCATACATGGCCCGTTCGAAGGCCCTTTGCAGCTCTATGGACTTCGGGTCGCCTGGCGGCATGATCTGCGAGGCGTACATACCGCAGAGTTCAGCTTCGCGGTCAATAAACTAAAAGCATCCAATCAGTCATATGTTCAATATGGGACGGGAGACGGGGCAATACCCAACACAAGTTCGGCAACCCGGTCCAGGTCATAGTCCCCTTACTCCTCCAGCCAGGGATATGATCAAGGCAAAGCAAACCCCCCAGGCCCCAGTCCTTTTCACAATCTATGGGTAGCGTTGCTCCGAAAAGGTTGTTCAAGTCTGGAATTTTACATAGCTTCATCAGGGCTTTCTGGCTCAACTCTGTCAGCTGTGGTGTGAAAAGCTCTGCCGCACCCTCCTTTTTTAACAACTTTCCATCGTCGGCCAGTAGACTGTGTATCACTTTGAGGTATTCTGGCGCGCAAGCACTAAGGCCTTGACCTCCCATGCAATCTTTTACTCCTTCATATGGTATAGGGCCGTCATATGGCGTTGCCTTCTCATCTGGCGCTTTCCGAATACTCATGCCTGCTTTCTTTACCTTTAATTCAGGTCTTCCCTCTATGAAGAACGTCATGTCTTTAATGCCAAGAGGCTGCCAGATATATTTCTCAAAGTAAGTCTCAAGTGTCATACTAGGATTGACTCGTTCGACCATCTTCCCGGCCCAATCATGTCCGGCACCATACGTCCAGGACGTGCCTGGTTCGAACACCAGTGGATAAAGAAATCTCGTAGCTACAGTCACGCCTGCAGACGGCTTCTCGCCTCGGCTTTTGCGCCATCGGAGCAAGCCTGGATGGACGGCATCATAAGCAATACCGGAGGAGTGCGTTAACAGCAATCTACAATATGACATCAAGAACTGACTCACATTGAGATTGTAGTACTTACCTCAGTGTGATAGCTTTCGTCGCCTTCTTGAGTTTCAGTTCGCCTGGCGGCTCATCGGCTTCGGAGATGATTTCGATATCTTTGAATTCCGGCAACACCCTCACGACATCCTCGTCTAGTTGCAGAAGACCTCGCTCGACGCACTGCAACGCAGCTATCGAAGTCAAGAGTTTCGTACACGATGCTAATCCCATTATTGCATCCTGTTCGAGGGGCTCTTGATGACCATCTTCAAGGGAACGAACTCCAAACGATTTACTATAACGAAATTTGCCTAAACATATACTATCAGACTTGAATTCTATAACTCAAAAGATGAATAGCGAAGGTACCTGTTTTGTCAGTAGCTACCAGCACCGCTCCAGGGATCTCTCTATCTCTGCAGGCTGCCTGGAAGGTTTCTTCCAACGAGGACATCATGAGCAATGGAAGAAGTAGGATCAATCATCAGCATTACGAGCACGAATTTTCTCTTAGCAATCTTTGGGCAAGTATTTTCGATCCCCTAGAACCCCCGCATTGTTTGCCTATCTCCTTATTGAAAAGTGCCGAGGTCTTTGGTGTCGTATCACGTGATAGTCACATTGGCTGCCAGAGACTGTGTAGACAAATCAGGGTTGCGCTGTGGCTCCATCCCTCAACTTGTCTATATCATTTATCAAGTCATGAATTGGCAAGAGGAGAGAACAAAGATTGGCCCCAAGCTCAGTTCGAGCTCTCCCACGAGAGGGCCGCTTTAGTGATCCGGCACCCAAGTCAGGCAATCTGGCACGTAACTCGGGCTAGACGCAATAGCAACGCGAGATCTGCCTTTGCCCGTCAGGGATGACCCTGTCCAATTCGTCACTCTTTGGATCACTTCTTCTTGAGCGGAAGCGGAAGCGGAAGCGGAAGAGGGAGGAGATTGTGTAAAGGCATAAGATTCAAAGATGGGACGGAAAAGCAACTCTCAGAAACACACACAACATGATCAAAAACCCCCCTTATCAAAATCATACCCGCCTACAAAATAATTAAATCCTATTACAGAACTCGTGAAACCCCATCAAAGCGAAAATAGCAAATAAATTAAAATAAAATCACGCCTCGAGATAACCTATCCCGGCGACGCTCCTGGGCTACCTGTCCCGTTCCAACTACCTTAGTCCGCTAGTTTGGATCCATCATACCCTACAGTACCTACTTTATCTCATGCCCATCATAGACATATCCATGATATCATACAATCATTACCAATGCCGTTCCCGGCATCCCAAGCCTCTTGTCCACAAACTCCACAAGGCCCATAAAGCAAAAGCAAGCTCCCGCATCTCGCAGCACTTTCATCATCTCGAATACGGCCGATTCATCGCCGCAATCTCCCTCGCAATCGTCGCCCACTCCAGCTCCCTCTTGATCGGCTCGCCGCGCTTCTGCTGCTGAACCTCGTCCCATTTGAGGAGTTCGTAGGCGAAGCGGAGGTGGGGCTGGATAATGACGTTGAGGCGGCGGGCGCGGACGTAGCAGCTGAGGTTTGGGGTGTTAGCTTCCGGAAGGGTGGAGCAAAGTGGGTGAGATCTGGAAGGAGGACTTACTATGCGCGTGGGAATGAGAGAGCGAGGGAAGCCATGACTTCTGCGATGCAGATTGTTGCTGAGCGAGAGACGCCGACGCGGCAGTGGACTAGCGTTGCTGTGCCATCTTCTTTACCTTTTTCTGCAACGGCCAATGTCAGTACGACTTGGAGGAAAAGTGGTTAACCTGGAGGCTCTTACGAATGAACGCCAGACACCTTTCATATTCCTTCATCAACGGATCCAAGCCATTGTCCTGCACCCGGTCGATGAAAAGCAAGTTTTTCAGACCCCAGCTATCGATCTGGTTCTTTGTCCAATTTACTGGCTCGCCAACACTGAGTACCTTGTTGATACCCATTGCTCTTAGCAGCTCTGGGTTATTTGCATGATTTAGATTACCAAGGTACATGTACGGAAGTATTCGACTCGGTAAGCTCCCATCCATTTTCGAGAGCCATGCTGGTTCCGTTTGCACAGCGCCTAAGATACCATTCGCTGCACCCGGCGACAACTCTAATATCTTTGATTGCAGTTGTGCAAGTAAAGCGACGTCAGACGTGTAGGCGAAGAAATTGCGTTTCTTCTCGCAGTGGAGGCGTAGCCAAGCTTCGTGCACGGGAATTCGTTCGGCGTACATGAAGTAAGCTAATGCAAGTAACGTGCTCTCAGTATACCCATCGGTGCAGTGGATGAAGATCTTTCGTGGGTGGGGCGAGAGTAATTTCATGGGGATATCGCCATCAGAGTCCTGCTCGTCATCGCTCGTGTCTGGTGTAAAATCTGGATTCGCCAGCCGATGCATCCATTGACACATTTCCGTCAGAGGACCAGTCCCTGAATTCGATGACTTCGGTGGCATGATACTCCCTGACGAAGGGAATTCTAGGTGCTGTGGGGCGAAGTGGCTAAGCTCGCCGATACGCTTAAGCGTATGATGGTCTGGAGCTTGTGCAAGATCGCTCGCCTCAATGAAGACATCATATAAGGGCTCTTCTTCTCGGGTTTCGACATATCGGCACAGTGAGGAATCGGGGCTGGGGCCTAGCCACACATTTTTCGCAATTTCAGATGCTTTTGACATGTTGCACATTTCCTGCCGCTCCCACTGAACTAGGATTGATTAGAATCAATTCCTCCCGAGAATTTGGAAAACTTTTTGTAACTCACAGAAGTCCATGACCTCACCTGTCGGCTGCTCCCGAGAGTCGATTGCTACAAGCTCTGGGTGGTTCTTCTCGAACTCGCTGAACCTGCCTGCGAGTAAATGGTTAGAATATGTCTCACAATAATTGAAGTAAGCAAACCAACGATTGGCACCACTTACTAGAGACGACAAAGGTTTCGAAGCGCGGAATTTCCTGTCCAGCAGAGGAATGCTTCTCACGCCAGGCGCCTTGTGCATTAGCAAGTCTTTTGGCAACGTCATGGGCCCCGCTTTCTGGCGTGCCCTCATCTCCATAAACGACTAGATCGGACATCATAGCCATCTTGGTAGCCTGAATATGAAAGTTGCGGACTGAGAAGCCTTCTCTAGGGTCCACATCCAGGAACGTAGCGTTCTGACCATTGTTTGGAGATAATAGCTCATCTGGTGCCAATGCCCCTTTTAATCTCGATTTTGTCAGGTCTCCGTCTGCCTTTACGATTGTAATTCCTCGAAAACAGGTTGGCGTAGCGCGCAAGGTTTTTCGTCGAGCAATGAAAAACGCTTGCTGGACCTGGTTGTTGGGATGCAACCCGTGTAGCCATGGAAAAAGCTTCTTAGGCTCTGGAAAAGGTTGTGCCGAGAGATAATCAAGTGCTGCAGCTAGCCGGAGCGAATCGATTGAGTAGATTGGAGGCGATTCGGAGACTTTGCGATATGCGTCAGCTGGATGAAGGAGCGAGAGGGTCTGGACTTGAGGGTGTTTGGTAGGCGGAGAGGCGGGTGGAGTTGCGGGCGTTTGTTGTTGCAATTTCGGAGGAGGACCCGGAGAGCAATAGGGGAGGTGCTTGTTAGGGATTGGGGCGGCGGCAAGCTTGGAAATGTCAAGGCTAAGGGTAGGGCCTTGTGAGGGCGGAGGGGTGGGGGACTGTTGCAGATAGTGCTGTTGGGCTACTGCAGCGGCCATTGTGCAAATTTCTGTTTTTAAAGTGCAAGCTTCACTCGCTCGGATTCTTCCACCGGCTCAGTTTATCAGCAATATGCTCGGAGCCTTGTTGTATAGCATAGGTGGCGAAGTCTAGACAAGCAAGGTCAACAGCTGCGATGCGAGCTCGCTGGGCGGAACATTTACCGAGTTGCAACATCTGAGGGAGAAACCCCCGCTCAACCACAATCTGTGGAAGCTGATGTGATAGCACTGCGAGGGAGCGATTGACGGTGATTGCTGAGGCCAGCATCAATTGCAAGCAAGAGCAGACTTGAGCGAAGCGATATATAGCACCGTGTTGCTCCAATGCTATTTACCGGTCGGTTGATGTAATAAGAGCTGTGAATGTCAAGTTGCATAAGGTATGATAGGTAGACGTTTCAGCTCACAGCAAGTCAATCGAGTAAAGGTTGGAGTGAGATGGCTCAGGCAATCTCGAGCAAGATTACAGCCATGAGCAGCAATTTGTTGAAGTTGTTGCAAAAAGCAGAAGTAGAAAGCGGTTGAGACAGATAATATTAGTGTTACTATTATTCCTCATCCTTCTGTAGGTAAGGTAAGTTGATCACCTCGAAGCAGACAGAAAACAGTCCCTCTCACCCCGCCCCAGGTAGGTGCGGCCGCTAAGGCATTACCGGGTAGCGCGGCTTGGCACCCCGCCTCGCGCCTCGACTTGCATGTATCACCAGAAACACCTTACCTTACCTACTTACAGGTACAGAAGTCTTGATTCAATACCCCCTCAGCTCTCCATGCCAGGAGCATCGATGCATGAACGTGCTCTCCTTGCTAGAAGGACTGGCGAGATGGCATTGTTCACAGCGTCAAATTCAACGGGTCCAGAACACTGACGGTCGGTTGCCAGGATCATCCCATCCTGCGAAGATGGTGGACTCGTCCCGCATTGGACGATGCAAGTCATCGTCGATCTTTATCGCTGCCGAGCACTTCCATCTTTCTCCACAGAACTAATACCGTGCAGCTGGTCTCAACGGTCGTCGGTGGGCGAAAAGGCACGAGAAAGCTCTGCACTTCCGCCACCCCCGAGTAAACAGCTTTATGTTCTTTTCAGGACTTACTCAATCCGACATTTGCTTCAATTCTTCGCCAAGGCGCTCAAGGTAAAACTTGCTTATCTGCGACGGCAAACCGTGGAATGACCGGGCAATCTTCTCAATGTCTTTGCGCCCTTTTTCATACGGCTGCAGATCTCGATTACCATATACGTCTTTTCCAGCAGCATAGCCACTCTTGAGATTGCGGAAGAAGATGTTGACCGAAATGCTGATACTATCCATTGGACAGGCTGTGTGGAGCCACAGAGGAGGGATGAAGAGGACGTCTCCAGGCTGCAGTATGGCTTCCTGAGGATGAGCCAGCTGAAGCGATGGATGTTGAGCGACACCAGCATCGAAGAGGTTGAGCTTGGAACTGGACGCACCCGGCGGGATGTCGAGGTATAGTACATCAGAAGGTGGGTACAACAGGACTCGTTTAGTGCCACGGATCTGGCAGAGAACGTTGGCCATGACCTATCCCATTGCACATCAGCTTCAAGTTTAATTGACCAGGACCTCATCCTCACATCATAATGCAGCCACATAACCACAGGCCCAGAGATCCTAAGAGGCGAGCTGTGTGCGTTACGCGCAACCATCTCGAGCTGAGCTGGAAGACTAAAGTCCGAGGCAAGCACTGGAAAATCAATGGCAAGCTGGGCCGGCTGCTGCGAGGGCTTTTCTAACGCAAGGGATCTAAGATATTGCTTAGAACCTGCCGCGATCTGGTCGATGAATTCGCCGAATGGTTTCTTAACGTAGCTAAAGTTCTTCGTCTGAAAATTCATGTGCTGATCGGTAGCCTCATGCACCACAATCTGTAGACGTAAGACAAGGCCTGTGAAACTTACGACAGAATACCCACAAGCCTCTGAGCCCCAACTTTAACCTTCAGAGCCTCCAGAGACCATTCCGTGACGCAGGGTCCAAGATCCATATCCTCCATCACGACAGGGTTGGAGATGTCCACTACACGCTTGAAACCCTTGGAATCTTCCAGATGCATTCTTGGGGTGATCGACATGGCGGTTTCAGTAAGAATCCGAGGTATGGTCGAGCTCGTCAAGGCGTCATTGCTTTCTTGCCGAGTCCGAGCACCGGAGTTTGGTTTCTGACCTTCATCATAGCTCCATCTTGACTCCGACTTGTGGGTGCCCATCTTAAGAGTGTAAATGCATTGATTCCAGTAAGTGCCGAATGAAAAGCACACTGCTCCACCTCCGGCAAGAGCGACCGAGTCTTGGTAAGCGTAAACGCTATGTCCCACGAGCAAAGGACGTGATCCACATTCAACAATCGATGGCTTCAATTTAGCGAAATCGCTTTCGCTAGAACCCGAAGGATTTGGAAAAAGACAGACCACATCGTGTTTCTGTGGCAGAAGGTATCGTGAAACGCCACCTATCAGCATAAGACCAGCGTATGACCACGTGAGACATGCTCCAAGTCTGTGGATTGCATTTGGAATGCCGCTCAACGGTTCTACATTAAAGCCGTGCTTTTTAAGTTCAATGGAAGGTCTTGTCTCAATGTCGGAGATTTTCCATTCAAACATTTCAACACAGATTGTGCCATCTTCTGCCATACCGCCCAGTAAGATGCCTTGTTGCACCGCTGTTGATGCCATGACAGCACCAAATCTGGGTTCTATATTATTCCCATCAATCTTAAGTTTCTCCCAATCATCGTGGCCGCGCCAAAGGATCCAGTCACCAGATATTAGTCCTTTGTTTGATTTGCCTCCGTAAATGAGTACACCCTGATCGCCATCATTTAGCTCAACCAAAGCCGCACAATGCCTGTAGAGCGGAATTGGGAGATCTTCTACTCTCTCCCAGGCTCCGGAGCGGCGAAGCCAACAATCTGCCAAAGCACGGTCTGGCGACGTTCTCCCTCCCGCAAGAAGACAGACATTTCCTTTCAAACTGGTCATGGTGTGACACATCCGAGCTTCAATTGAGGGTGGTGGCAAAGATTTATCGTCATAAACACGATGCTCCAACTTGAAGACATCCGAAGACTCGAGCCGGCGCTGCGTGCCAAGCCCACCATGGAGACCGAATACTTCAGGAGATATTTGGTAAGCTGCACCAAAGCGGCGCTGTCCTTGCCCCTTCGACAAAACTTCAAGCTCAAAACTCAAAGACATTGTTCCGCCTACGAAATGCTCGGCTAAGCTTGGAAAACACAGGTCAGCGACTGGCTCGGCTCTGGGAACATAGCTCTGCGAAAAGTTCATCGTGCCTTCTGGGCCCTTTACAGCAACAAGTAGGAAGTAATGGGAGGCAAACAAAGCGAATTCTTCCCATTCATCGAATGGCTCAATTCTGTTGAGTGCCAGTCGCCGTTCTGAGCTTAAGAAGGATGGATCACTCCATAGATCCCACAAATCTCGAGCAGTTGCTGAAAGCCAGCCAGCTCGTAAGAAACGGCGTTCTTGGTCTGCCAGTGCTGGATAACTATGAATAGACTTAAGTGGTGTCTGTAGATTTCCAAAATGCTGAATCATTTTTTGCGCAAATGGATGGTCTGGCCCATCAGGCAAGTACTGTTCAAGCAGACAGAAGCGTACTTGCGGAATCAGTCATGCAGCATATTAAATTTTGAAGAGTCGGTCTGACATACCATCATCATATCGACTTGCCCATGCTATCAGTGAATCTGCAGCCTTAACATTCATGTATGTTATCGATACTTCTGCTGTACATAGTATCAAGTATTCAGACATATCAAACTCGCTTGTCAAAATAGAGTCTAGGGTCTTGGTGTTTGCGAGATCACAACCCAGAGCTATGTAATGTCCACTTCGAAGGAGTACTGAACCGGAATCTGCAAATGCATCTAGAGGTTGTAAAAGGTCCAGAAGTTGCGATGTTGCAAGAATGACTTCGCGCTTTTTCTTCATCAATTCCGGATAATCTATATCAACAAACATAACATTTCGACATTTCGAGCGTTCTCTAGCTAGCCATTGGAAAGCAAGAGGATCACTTATGACACTTCAGCCTCTGGACGAATACATCTTGAATTTAGTAGGCGCGTCTTACTCACTACCCACATCCAAGGTTCATTACAATCTTCCTCTTGTCAGATGGTTCATCAAGGAACTTTTGGATCATATTTTCAACGGCATGCATTCGAAGCCAGTAGCCACGGTTGATTAACGGGCTTCGCCTCTGCGGTTTATTGACAAAATACCGGAGGAAGTGTGGTTCTGGGTAGTATAAGCGCTCTACACTTCGCTTTGACACAATGCTGCTGTTATTGGTCTGTAGCTGTTTTAGTTGACGAGCACGATGAAAGATCTAGAATTCCTTACTGCCATGATAGAGTCATCTTGTTTGTGTCTCTTCGACTTAGTGGTCTGAATGGGTGACATAATCGATTCTTCTCAAGGACTGTAGGTAGAGAAGGATGAAGCATGAGTGTGATGATATCACGGGTTAGAGAAATTCCGTTATGCCGTAACCACGAGATCTTTCAACTTCCTCGCTAAGATTAGATTAATTAGGGTTCTTGCCGCTTGGCGCTATCAAAGACCCCTGTAATCCATGACTGACCATGACCGTGGTGCGAATTGCCCACGCGCAGCGCCTGTCACAGAACAAGATACTTGATTTAGGCAACATAGGAGAAGGTACCACATCGAGGCTCTACCTTATCAACACTATACCTGATTCTCTCGTGTTGTTTGATTCTCTTCAGAGTAATGGCAAAATTGGACGTCTTCTGTCGTCGATAAACCCAGGAACTACAACCCCAGCTTCGAAGACCCTCTGTCGACTCTGCTGCTGGAGGAGCAGCTGTGTCTCACTATGTCCATGAACTTTGTGACTTTCAATCAGGACTACAGCCACTTGGCTGTAGGTGCGTACTCTGGCCCTCGGGGAAAATCACGCGGATTTCTAGGTCTAATATAAGTTATGTGCAGGTACCTCGAAAGGCTTCCGAATATACACCACAGATCCCTTTTCAAAATGCTTCGAAACAAAATCCGGTGACATTGCGCTTCTTGAGATGCTCTTTTCAACATCGCTGGTTGCCTTGATCCTTTCACCGCGGAGGTTGCAGATTACAAATACTAAGGTACGTGGTTGTCTCCTCATGCCAGAGTATGAAGGTGCACGAGAAATTAGGAAAATAGAACTCGTCTTCCTACCGGACCTTTTCGAGACATGTTCTGACCGAAAGTCGTTGACCTTCTAGCGACAATCGACAATATGCGAGCTCACATTTCCTACCACAGTACTGGCAGTCCGACTGAATCGGAAAAGATTGGTGGTCATATTAGAGGATCAGATTTATCTCTACGATATAAGTAATATGAAGCTGCTATACACGATTGAGACCTCCCCAAATCCAAATGGTAAACCCCGTTCCCTCACATACCAACCGAAACAACAACACCACTGACACCCATCCCAGCCATCTGTGCCCTCTCACCTTCTTCGGAAAACTGCTACCTCGCCTACCCCCTTCCCCAGAAAGCTCTCCCCTCCTCCTTCGCTCCACCTTCCCACGCCCCACCCGGCGCATCCCACATTCCTCCCACCACTGGCGACGTCCTTCTCTTCGACGCCCTAAAACTCGAAGCCATCAACGTCGTCGAAGCCCACCGCTCTCCACTCTCCTGCATCACTCTCAACAGCACCGGCACCCTCCTCGCCACCGCCTCAGACAAAGGCACCATCATCCGCGTCTTCTCAATTCCCTCGGCACGCAAACTCTACCAGTTCCGGCGCGGTTCCATGCCCAGCCGAATCTACAGTATGGCGTTCAACGCCACCTCCTCCCTCCTCTGCGTCTCCTCCGCCACCGACACCGTCCATATCTTCAAACTTGTCGCGCCCTCTGCCTCCCAACAAGCCCGCCCCACCAGCAATAACACCGTCGACGACGAAAGCGCCCTCCGCCCCACCTCCCGCAGCAACAAAAGCGAACGCAGCCTCAGCCCCACAGGCTCAGACTCCCAACCCGACCTCACCCGCTCCACCTCTAACGGCTCCAACCCCTCCCTCCGCAAACACAACGGCACCCTCATGGGCATGATCCGACGCACATCCCAGAATGTCGGGACCAGCTTCGCCGCCTCCGTGGGCGCATATCTCCCCTCCGCCGTCTCGGAGATGTGGGAACCGGCGCGGGATTTTGCGTGGTTGAAGATCCCCAAAGTCTCTATGGGAGGAGGAGGAAATAGTGCTGGGGGAGGCGGAGGAGGCAGTACGATGCCGTTGCGGAGCGTAGTGGCGATGAGCAGTAGCAGTCCGCACGTGATGGTCGTGACGAACGAGGGGCATTTCTATGTGTTCGGGATTGATCTGGAGAAGGGTGGGGAGGGGACGTTGATTAAGCAGTATGAGGTTGGCGGGGAGAGTGAGAGATTGGGAGGGAGCATGGTTGATGATTGAGTGGGAGCGTACTTCCTGGTTGATGTACCGTGGAATATGAAATGCTTCTCTCTGGCTTCTTTTTGGGCTTAGCGGTACTCGGGTCTGGAGGCTATTGTCCGGGCATCTACTGTGGGCGCATTTGGGAGGTTTGGGAGCTGAGCGATATCTTGGGTCGAGCTTTGTTTGCCAAGCAGATCATCTCTGCTCTGTATAACGTTGTATTGCCATTCTATGTTGATCTTGAATCATATATATGTATCGCTCGCCTCGTCCCTATAGACCCGATCCAGTATCTCCATCATGACTAGTCCGTCTATCAAGATTCCTTCTCTTTCTTCTTCCTTCCTTCTCTTGCCGTTTACATTCACACCCTCCCATCTTCTTCTTTCTTGCCCTCTTCTCACGTCCCTCCCTTGCGATCTTCCATTCCTGCCCACTTCTCACGTTCCTCCCTTGCGATCTTCCATTCCTGCCCCTCCCTCATCCGTCCCGGCCGCATCTCAACCACGGCCCATCCCGCTCACTCTGCGCCCTTCTTCTTTCCCAATCCGGGCAACAGACTCCAGATCCCCGCATCAACCACTAACATCGCCAATACAATAGGCATCAGAACCCAGACACCCCTCGCCTGCGCAATCGCCCCGACCGCAAACGGCAAAATAGTTGCCCCCGCAGCCCCAAACGCTGCCGCGAATCCAATGCCCCCAACGTGCAGGTGCTTAGGGAGGAGTTTTGTGGCCGCGACGACGGCGGCGGGGAAGAGAGGGCCAATAAAGAAACCTTCGATGGCGATGCCGGTGGCAGAGGCGGGGAAATTGGGAACGAGCCAGAAGAGGAGGTGGGCGGCAATGGCGAGGAAGAGATAGATCTGAAGGGGTGGTTAGGGCTGCTGAAGAAGGGGAGAGGGTCGAGACAAACCAATATCGCCAGTTTCTCCCCAATCCTGCCAGTAACGAATCCTAAAACCAAACGGCCAACCATAAGTCCGAGCCAGAATCCTGTTGCGCTAGATCCGGCCGGTAATGCTTCTGCGTGCCGGACAATCCGCATGTACACGACGACCCACCCGCCTAGTGCAACCTCAATGCCGACATATACCATCAGGAACCAAGCGCAGACCCAGACTACCTTGTTGCCCAAAGCTTCAACAGTTCTCCCCCCCTTTTTCCCGCTGGTTCTAGGGTTCGCATCTCGATACTTCTTACCATTTTCCGTCCAGAACGCCGAGACGACCGCGACAAGTTCAATGACGGAGAGACCAATCATGAGATAGTAGAATGTGAACCATTGAGCGTGTGCCTTTGTGACCAAAGCCGTGGCGATGATAGGACTGAGCACGGCTCCAAGTCCGTATGATCCGTGCAAGAACCCTAGAAGCTCGTTCGCCCTTTGCATATTTCCTATATAGGCGTTCCAAGCAGCGTCTTCGAGACCGTTGCCGAAGCCAGCAAAAATGAATCCTACGACAAGGGCGGGATAAGGTGGGTGTTGGGAGATGATGATGTACCCCGCAAGACGTGAGCCCGGGGCAAGGTAGGCGACACCTCGCTGGCCTTGAGACATGTGTATTCGGTTGTTGAACAGGGCGGCGCCGACGTAGCCGACTACGGGGGAGAGGAAGACGAGGGAAACGACGGTGTAGGAGATATTGTAGTAGGTCTCGAGCTAGCAACTCAGATCAGATTGCTTTATTCACCTAGAGTATTGGAGATGGACGTACGAAAGGTATTACGGCCTGAGTAAATCAGCGTCACCCTGCAGCTGGAACATATGGGTACTGGATACTGACCCCGTACGCCGCATCATTGGCACCCATGATCAAGAGCCCCCAAAAGCACGCCAATGTCCTCCACATGTTGATCCTTGGGTGATTCCATTGTTGCAGCTGTGCAACTGGAGCAGTGGTTGGCGAAGGAAGATCAATCTGCGATTGACTCCTTCGTTCATGGCCAATTCGCTGGATCCTGTCGCCGGAGGCGTGTGAGGGTTGCTTGCTCAGTGGAGCATGGTGAGATTGGATGGGCTGCAACTCTATAGAGCATGCTGGGTCCGTTCTCATGTGGGTGGTGGTAGTGATAGTGGTGGTGGCCGCCATAATTTTGCTGCTCAATGCTCCTCAATCCGTAAAGCTGAGCAGCCCTTTATATAGGCCATTGAGAGAAAAGTCACAATATTAAATCACTTTGGCGGGGTCGGCATTTCCCCGAGATACCCCGCCGCTAGAGTATCGTCCAGTCAGCAAAACCGCCCCAGCCCCGCCAGTAAGAGGGACGATGGGAGTACGATCAACCTTGTCACTCGTGAACAAAGACTGTGCATTTACTAATCAATGCATTGTTGGAAAGCACTCTATTCCGTACCTACGATATAGACTGGAAATGACTCATTTGAAACGAAAGTCGCTCATGATCATGCAGGAACTTCAACCCAAAGCGGCTTCCGTGGCTTGGCTCTCTAAAATCCCTCATTGCCCATCTGTTGCTTGATAAGCTAGCTTTATCTTGTACTCGGATCAGTGGCGTGCTGACCCCGGCAGGCAACTCGCATACATTTATTCGAGTCTATTTCGAGATATCTCCCGTAACAGAAAGCCTTCAGGTATAACTGAGTGCCTAAACATTAGTGGAGCATAATATTTTACAACGAAGATCTCTCAGGAGCATCCTGAAATATGGAAATATCCTGTTGTTACAGCCGCACACAGAGCATAGCCGAGGCTTCAATGAGTTACTATGTATGAGTTGTATACAGGCGTAGATGTACATACTTATCTACGACAGTCCTCCTGCAAAGACACTCAGACGAAACCTTCGCATGAAAATTCTCTGATGTGTCGAACTGTACTACTAGCGAAGAGCTCGCCTGGATTTCGAGTGCTCATTCTGTGAATCTAAGTGACATATGTTTAGAGAAATATTCTGAGATCAGAAATATCCTGCGAAGCTCATTATCCTGATATCAGAAGAAAAAGTTGCTGCAGATCATTGCAGAAACCCCCCAGCCGCCCTTAAAGTACATTCTAATGCTCTCTATAAGCTTAAGGGTTGACTTTATACACCATGCTCAAAACTGTCAGGACTCGTGATTGACAAGCAGGAACACGACAACTCCACTACAACCAGACTAGTACCCTAGTCGCCAAAGAAGAGTTCTACATCGACTGTCGCCAAAAGTCAAGGCCGCAGCGGGAGAGCTGTTAACCTTAGCACTTGAAAGCTGTTGGAACCTTGCGCATGACTACTGTACTATTGTCAGCTCTCAATAGAGGACAAGAGGGAATAACCAGCTCATCAAGTCATCTCAAGCATTGGATCGAATTTCCGCCAGGAAAATGAGATTAGAATAACCGCGGCAATGCAGATCTCTGTAAAGTAAGTGTAGGATGCAATTTCCATTTGTTGATTATGGAATCTAAACAGAGGTAGGAAGATCTACTCGATTAGACCACTGAAGTTTAGATATCTTTTCCGCAGTCCTTATAAACTTTGAAAACCCTAAAGCTATTGGGTTTGACAATAGCTGTAAGTCAAGGGAAGATGCACGACATGGTGTTTCTGAGTATTGCCAAGAATATTTACATTGAAGCACCCAAAGCTGCGTGCCACACCAGTATTCAACTCAGCTTGACAGAATGCGCAGTATTTGATAATTTGACGCAGATCTGACAAAATAAGATTGGAGACTATCGCATTACAGATAGCCCGAGCAGTTACTTCTTCAATGAAATGGAGAGAAATTGAAGAGGGAAAACGCAGACCGTCTACGTTTAAAAAATGTATAAGAATGTGCGAACAGTAATCTGACGCGAGGAAAGACTGTCGCGCGTTGGAACGTACCTCATAGAAAGCAGTGATTGCTCGAAAAAGACTGCAGATAACTTTTCTGCGTCTTTTCTGTATACTCGGTATTGTGGCAGTCCTAAAGATTGCAGTTCTCCAGCTTTTCCCCTTAAAGTGCGCTCGCGCTGGGTTGAGGATAGAAATGCCAGATCAATGAGTATTCAAAGATATGTGGCAGTCATTTATGGCAAATTTGAGAGCTGCATATTACTATAGTTCAGTGAAAGGTACCGCAATATTTGTGGTCTTCTGAGGTGAATAGGGGTAAGTTTTTGAAAAATGTGCCAGATCTGGTGGTGGCGCTTGTGGCTTGACGCGCGCTAACAGAGCTACATCGCCCTGGCAGTGACAGGGCTTGTTCGCAATGGTTTGGCAGGAGCACAACAAGTCTACTACGAGTACCTAAAGCATTCGAAAATTCACGACGCCCATTCCTTCCTGTGAGGTAGACTAGCGTATTCATCTAAAGCAGTTAATTTTGACCCAAGTCAGCCCGTCATCAGCTCGCCCACACTTTCCTCCGATTGGCGTCTTGCATTGTACGCGACTTCGACAATTGAGGTTATTTGCTCTGGAAAAAATCTGCTATTGCACTACCATCGTATCTGGCGCCTAGGGGGTAATAGATCATGGATTCCAAAATGGACGTAGACGTGGGGAAGTCGCCAGAGCCGCATCGACTATCACCTGCAACAGAGCCGGCGTCGATACCAACACTGGATGGATGGATAGAAAACCTCATGAGCTGCAAGCAGCTGGCTGAGAATGACGTGCAAAGGCTGTGCGAGAGGGTATGTAACAATCGGTCGGATTGGGCTACATAGCGTTGTCCTGGGTAATTGCAGCAGCTAACGTTGGGTGTCCTCGAAAGGCTAGGGAGGTACTGCAAGACGAGTCAAACGTGCAACCTGTGGTATGGATCCACGGGCACTCAATACGCTTTCACAATTATACATACTGATTCATGACAAATAGAAATGCCCAGTAACGGTATGTGGGGATATACATGGGCAATTTCACGACTTGATGGAGCTATTTCGCATCGGCGGGCCCAATCCTGACACCAACTACCTCTTCATGGGTGAAGATAGCAATCTCACTTCAATAAAGCCATGCGCTGATAATTTGCATACAGGGGATTACGTCGATCGAGGGTACTACTCTGTCGAAACCGTAACACTTTTAGTCGCCTTGAAAATCAGATATCCTCAGCGCATCACCATCCTTCGTGGGAACCACGAGTCACGTCAGATTACCCAGGTCTACGGTTTCTACGATGAGTGCCTCCGAAAGTACGGCAACGCAAACGTTTGGAAGTTCTTTACCGACCTTTTCGACTATCTACCCTTGACTGCTCTCATAGACAACCAAATATTCTGCTTACATGGGGGCTTATCGCCGAGCATCGACACTCTCGACAATATAAGAGCGTTGGATAGAATTCAAGAGGTGCCGCATGAAGGACCGATGTGTGACTTGCTTTGGAGCGATCCTGATGACAGGTGCGGTTGGGGTATAAGTCCTCGAGGTGCAGGATATACGTTCGGGCAAGATATATCTGAAGCTTTCAATCACAACAATGGATTGACGCTGGTGGCGAGGGCGCATCAGCTCGTAATGGAGGGGTACAATTGGAGTCAGGACAGAAATGTGGTGACGATCTTTTCAGGTAAGGATTTTAACAAAATTAACATCTTTTCAACCATAGCTAATATTTATCTATAGCACCAAATTACTGCTATAGATGTGGAAACCAGGCCGCCATCATGGAAATTGACGAACACCTTAAATATACCTTGTGAGTAACGACAAGCCCTCGTGCCGCCCTCAAGCTAAACATGTCCAGCTTGCAATTCGATCCGTGCCCCAGAGCAGGAGAGCCGATGGTATCGCGGCGTACTCCTGATTACTTCTTGTAAAGCACTAGACTTTGGCGATGGTTCTTGCCGTTGCGTTTACTGCATAGTAGAAGTGCATTAATAAACGGCGTACACTCAAGACTAAGTTCTCTATTTCTTCCTTTTCTGCTGTGAGAGGTGAACGATCGAGCGCTGCATTTCAATCCTTAGCGTTCCCTAGGATTAATAGTCCCAGGATGAACGTTTCGAGTGCTTCTAATTCTTGTCGTAAAGCATAGCAAAAGGAACTTTCTATAAAGTGATTCTACTATTACCATTCCTTGGCACTAAATATAGAAGCCAAGGTGAGAAGCCATTCAGTTGCGGTGATTAGAAGCGAGGACATGGGTAACGTAGATTCTCTCCTCTTAACGGAATACTATTGGATCTCGCTCCTTGATCTAAAGTACGAGGAGCATGCATTTTGCACTCAAGTCTGAATCGCATTCCGACATATCTTGTCTAAATATTCCTCAAGTGTCAAGAGAGTAAACCGCCAAATCTCATGCCATGGTTCCCATCGTGCAGTCTCCACTTCCAGTTGTCTCTACGGAGTATTTCTCATTTGGACCCAATGAGGGCTTTAGCGTCCAAGATTTCCTTCGAGATTTAATCCGGTCTTCTTCACGTGCGGCTAAGATTAATTTTATACCTCCAGATCAAGAAAATGTAACGCATCAAAGCGAGCCGCTTGCGTTGCCTCTAAGATTAGAGACCGCTGCAATTCCAGACCAGCTTCAGTCATCATCTACAAATGTATCGAACAACGGGCCGTCTCCTTTGCATCAGCCCCCAACCCCCAAGGAATCCGACACACGTAAGCACAATGTCTTGCGAGTTGACAGTCATCTTGATTGTGGATTCACCAATACCAAATCACCAAGAATCGTACATACCTACTCGAAGAAGCAAAAAGGCATATCGCAGGAGTTCCCGACCTCTGCGACACTTCCACCGCCCTCACCTCCTAGTACAAGACTTGGCGATCAGCAACACGATGCAAGCGTGTACATGGGCACGGGAGTCCGGAGAAGGGATCAAGGGGTACCAGGAATACTCTCTGATGAACATATACCACTACCATCTCCAAGAGCGGCGAACGCAGCCATTTCAGAATCACCGAAACGAAAGCCCGAGCGAACAATTAGAGAAGAGCGACCTGTGAAGGGAAAGAAGCGCTGTCGACGAGCCCCGGTTGAGGGACTCGTCCTCATCCATCGTATTTCTGACGAAGGAGCCCATCCTACGGAACCCGAGGTAAGTTGGAACTCAGCATCACCAGCCTTCGCTAGGAAAGTCTTACTAAGGATCCTCGTTTTCAACGTTGCCTTCGACCCTTATGAGGAAGACCGCAAGCTGACTTCCTTCAGCATGAACAAGATCCTGAGAAAAACTTTGACCTTGACAGCGATCCTGTCGAGGGTCAGAATTCTTGCCCCATCACATCACCAACATCAGGTTGTAGACGACCAGCCAGGGACACGAACTCGAAGCCAGCTGGAAGACAGAAGCGTTCTAAGGTCTCCTGTGGTCAAGGTAATGTGGATCCTAAGGACTTTCGAATTCCACAACGGCTCGTTACACCCCCGACTAATAGGGTTCGGGAGTGGACACCGGGCAGTGGCTTTAGTGGGTCTAATATGGATTTCATTGGCAAAAGAAAGTGCTTCAAACCCAAGATACTAAAAGCCAAGCGCTCCGATCCCGCGTCAAAAGACAGGGGCAGGACGTTGGACCTAACCACCAGGTTGGACATAACTAAATCGATGGAAGAATCTCGTGTCGTTCGAAGGGAGCGAGGACCGTTGCACGGAAAAACTCGGCAAGAATATGACGTTTTGCTGTTTGAGACCACATCGACCCGAATTGGAGAACGAAGCCGCTCTTTCCAGCATACAAGAAATGCAGGTGACACTTTTACAACAGAACCATCAGAAAAGGTAGCCAGCTCCGTCGAGTATCAAAGATGCGCCATGGCTGATCATGGTCCACCTTCAAAGATTCCTTCGCAAAGACCCTCCATCTACCACTCGAACGCATTATCGTACCAAAATGGTAGCCAGGCAGACCATAGTCAACTGGCCATCGACGATCCGAGGTTCCAGCGAAATGGATGGCTGAAACGGGCGAAAAAGGTCGGCTTTGCCACTCCAGCCGGCCAGATTGAGCCCCAAGATCCAACAGATGGGAGACTCGGAGATGGCTTGCCATGTATAGTAGGAGAAGCGTACGGTGCGACAGAGGTAAGCGATTATGATGACAAAGTCAACGTTGGAAGACATCACGACAAGAGAAGTGGACAGACCAATATTGACTTTGAGAATGATGAAGATGTCAATCCCTTAGAAAGGCGATGCATCGATGCTAATACAGCTTCGAAAATGACCTTATGCAGGAGTCTGGAGCTGGAAATGACGCCAAGACTGAAGAGGAGGATGTCGAGGGTGCCATTTGTGCCGCCGTTCAAGGGCATGTGAAGGATTTTTGGATTTATCTGGGCGTGTCGGAGTTTTTGTTTGCGACGGGTCTTTTCTCCTTTCCAGATCTATTTTGAAGAATGTCTGTCTGTCTGTACATTGATTGTTTCCTTTGGTTGCACCTAGAACATTGTAGCTAATGATATCTGAGAGGTATCCACAGTTCTCGTCCAATATAGATTTACTATTCTTTGCCCAGCTTGTTCCTCCTTGCCAGGTAAATTCCGGACTCTTTCCTTCAATAATGCAACTGGTAAATCTACCCACTCCACGTTTCATACTCTGTATCTACAGTATATCCAAGCCACTCTCACTCAACTACAGTACCATCCCTCCATACAATCAGGTCCCCCCCCCTGGCGTGATTGGGAAAAGTGGAGGCGGGGTTTCTCTCGTCGTTGGTCCTTGTCATATGGGCCCCCCCCCCCAACTCCATCAACCATACCATACCCATACCATACCCCATCACGCATCCACCCCACCCACCCACAGAAACCCCCCATCCCCCATCTCCCATCCCCCATCCCCCATCTCCCATCTCCCATCTCCCATCTCCCATCTCCCATCTCCCATCTCCCATCTCCCATCTCCCATCTCCCATCTCCCATCTCC
>JAABUU010000249.1_pt1 | contig 130700 bp, 141 predicted proteins | sample 5559301 | NCBI WGS metagenome assembly JAABUU01 (sample SAMN10711884, study PRJNA513360) | rock metagenome | isolation source: Antarctica rocks | place: Antarctica: Victoria Land, Richard Nunatak white | reverse complement strand
CCAGCCCTGCCCTGCCCTGCCCTGCCCAGCCCAGCCCAGCCCTACCCTCCAGGCACCTCCGCAATCTACTAAATCCCACCAAACCCACTCATCACCTCCATCTTAGTAGGGGTTTGTCGTAATAACGGCTTCGTTAGGGAATTGGAGATGAGAGAAGGGATGAAAAAGCGTGGGATTCCAACTCTGCATGCATGGTTTTCTAATGGATCAATTCACCCCTTCTTCTCAAAAACCTTAAGCAAACACCCTCGGAGTCGTTTTCTCTTGCTTATATCTCTCTGCCCACACACAAACACACACACATCCGCCATTACGGCATCCCCTTCATTAATTAACCCCCCAACAGCGCTCATCACTGGCTGTACGGCGGGACGGGCGTGTTTCGCCGGGGTGCGTTTGGGTGAGAGAAAGGGTTGGGCTGGGCTGGTGGGATAGGGGTGGGATAGGGGTGAGGAGGAGAGGGAGGAGGGTGAGGATGGGGAGAAGCGGTGGGGAGAAGAGGGAGGGGGTTGGTGAAGGGGGATTATGGAGAGAAGGGGTGAGGAGAAGCGGTGGGGAGAAGAGGGAGGGGGTTGGTGAAGGGGGATGATGGGGAAGGAGAGAGAGTTCATGGGGAAGAGGGGGGGGTGGCGAGAAGGGAAAGGGAAAGGGGTTTTTGGGGAAGTGAGGTGTGAGAGGAGGTGGGAGGAAGTGATGCTGATATTGGTTGATTACCGCGAATTGATGGGAACACACTCTGTCTTTCCCTTCTTTCTCCTTCCTTCCTCTCCGGCTTCCTCTGCCGAAGACCCTCCCGGTCATCTCATCGCCGCCTCGTTTTCGCCTCATTTTCTTCTATCGACTTAACTTGACCCATCCTGCTTCGTCGCTTTGGAATGTCAACTATGATAATTGTTGTTCTATTCGGGCAGGGGAAGCAAGATCGGAAGAGGGAATATAGGAGTGAGGGATGAGTGTTTCGTTTGCGAATGATGGTAAGGGAGAAGGAGGTTGTGGTGTAGTTGACATGGGGGGGGATGTCAGTTGGTGCCATGACAGCGACGGGGACGACAGCGAGGCTTACAACAGCAAGGGTAGAGCAGCGAGAAAGCAGAGATATTCGATTTAACAGTCCACGTTGACCTTCAATCTATTAGTTATACCACTAATCACATCATTCCCTCCGAGCTCCCTTAGCATAACCTATACTTAGGTCCCAAGTCGATTGAATACTTCGGCGGTGTATCTCAAGCTGGCAGTGACCGTTCGCACGTACCCAACCGCCTACGCCTTGACGGCATTATCCTGAATTCTCGCCCTCAAGACGTTGATAACGAGGTTGTTCTTCGTTGCGCTTTGCTATATTGCGTGTATGACGAGGAAGGAAGACTTGCCCTCGCTCAGATCCTCGGCATAGCCTGTGGCATCCGTCATGGATGCGGAGGTAATTTTTCGGTACTCAGCCCGGATCTGGAACGACCGGCCAAGAAGGTTGATCAAAGGCAGGAGCTCATTATCCTGTCCAGAGCAGGCCATCGTCAGGCGCACGGCCAACCGAAAGAGTCCGCCGGTTTTATTACCGATCATCTGTTGATAGTCGCTCTCCGTGGGCATGGTAAAGGAGTCACGCCATTACAGCTCCATGCCCTGGCCACGGTGCAGATTTGAGATTTCTTCGTTGAACATCTTGCTCGACTGCTCTACAGTGGGCAGCGAGAATAGCAGATGATGGGCTTGGCAATACACATAATTGGCACTCTTTATAGTCTGCGCGACGCCGTAGATGTTGTTTGCTACTGGAGCGCCCCGCCGAAGCTTGGAGCCATCCTAGAAGTCGTCAATGCTGCACCCACTGTCAGTGCTGTTATAGACAGTCTTGGCGGGACCATACGAACAGCAAGGAGGCGTTGTGGAGTATATTGATATTCTCATCTATTAAGTTGAAGCTTCTTTGGAAAATCTTGAGCTATGCATTATAGCCTGCGAGCAATATCTTTGCTGGGACGAGGTTTCAGATATCTATACGGCCCGAGTATTAACTGTCATCGAATTAATACCGAATTAGCTGTAGGTGATGCTGATAGAGTTCATATAGGAGGTCGTTTCTTTCCAACATAGCCTCTTTCGACATTGAAAATAGAGGATGCGATGAAAGGTTTCAAATTCGCACTGAGCGAAACGGAATTGAATTGTCATAAGCGCTCTTCATAATACGTTCATCAAAGTTGCAGCAAGACCTGCAGTCCAAAGCTTCAACCGCCTTCTAACCTGTGATGGACTATGACGTTCGAACAGCAAGAATGAAGATGGAAATTGCCGTACAAGGTAGTACTTATACCTTTCGAATGGAATCTGAAAGGCATTTAATCGGGCTGTTCGACGTAGATTCGACGCCTAAGGTATGCTGGCTGTCTCTTCACCGAAATTAGGCAGCTCTGGAACCCTTGCCAAGATTCCGTACCAGCTGGTACCAATCGTAGTCTTTTAGCTTCTTTGAGATAACCATGACCTTTCTTAGATCTACAGCAACTGAAAAGAATAGCCCTTTCAAAGCATTAGACCTTTACAGACGTCAAGAGTTCAAGACATCATGGTAGTCGGCCCGATCAAGCCCGATCACTCTCGAGGAGATTGGAGGCGCTTCAGGTCCGGCTTGGCTCTCAAGGAACTGCAGCCTGTCATCCTACGTTGGCACGGTTGTGTACTCCCTACTAGAGGGTAAGGTAATTCATGTAGGCAGCTAAGGTAAGACGTTTTTATCCACTGTGCCCGATAATTTGTTTGCGGCCCACCAGCAGTACAGGTAGTCTACTACGTAGTATGTCAACTAGCTAGCAAGCAGTGTACCTGACTTACTAATTAGTACTTCAATTAGTTTCGCCAATTCGTCAACTTGTGCACATGCTATTTCGAATCTCGCCAAACGGCCACCAGAGCAGACCATAGAAATAGTCTCATTCTTACAACTACATATAGTCGACCGTCTGCTTCCCACACCATTCTTGGAACTTGCGGGCCTGTCCTGTGCCCCCCTCCTCCTCACTCTTCAAGGCATCAAGCAGGTCTTTACGTGGCGATGGATGGACCCGCCCCCAGGGTATCACATAGACTCCATTCATCGCCATGGTGAGCTCAGGCGACAAGCCGGCCCAGAGCTCCGTATACGCGCCCTGTTTCGCACTGTATAGAAGTGGGGATGAAGCCAGCCTCATCAACGTCGAGGCATGTCTTAGAAGGTTTGTCTTCAGATTCCCAGGGTTCTGCGTCACGCTGAGGATTCCGTGCGGACCGACGTCACGCGCCAACTCGCTGGCAAGAAACCAGTTGCCCGTTTTCGACATGACGTAATTCTGCGTCTTGTCCTGGGGTGGGGAGTCTAAGTCCGTCAGGATCATGCCGCCTGTTGGTGCAGTCATGTCTACCATCTGAGAACTGGTCCATACAACACGCACGGCACCCTGAGGCGAGCCCTGAGCGGCGGATCGAAGGGATGGAAGAAGGAGTTTGGTGAAGAGGAAAGGCCCAAGGCAGTTGGTGCCGATTTGAAGTTCATGACCTTGTTTCGTGACACTGCCGATGGGGGGCAAAGAGACACCTGCGTTATTCCAGAGCACGTCGAGCTTCGATTCTTTGCTCTTAAAGCTTGCGACAGAGGCTTTGACGGTATTGAGATCGCTCAGGTCAAGAGGGAGATATTCAAGCTGGCCCGCGGACGAAGCATCGCGCACCGAAGACTTGATTGCTTCGATTTTTTGCAGCGCTGTGACTCTCGAGCGCCCGGCTATGTAGATCTTGCCGCCTGCCTGATATAGAATTGTAGCGAGCTCTAACCCGATTCCCGAGGCTCCACCTGTAATTATAAAGACCTTGCCTTTTTGATTTGGCAGGTTTCGCTCCGTCAGAGTGGGACTAGGAGGGTAGAATTGAGACCAAGCGACGCCCATATCGGTGAAATCCCGCGAACTCCAAACGCAATTCTTAAGGAGAATATCTCTTTTGAGTGTTGGTGTAAAGTATTAGGGATGTCGCATGAGAAAGCTCCTACGTAGCTGCAGCCAGAAAGCTGTGGGTTGAAAGCGAGCTGGGGAACAGTTGTTCTGTGGAACATTAAAAGTACGACACGCGTACACCAACAGAAGCTGCATGAATTACAGTAGGTGTAGGGAGTTCATGTTCGCTAGTAGGGGCTAGGTCAGCTAGCCTCTATCAATCTTAGTGTAGGGATGAGTCTTTTCCATGTTCAGGTCAGGAAGTACGAAATCTTGCCTTCTCAGAAGAACAACAAGCATGCATATGTTCAGGCGCTAAGAAGTGTTCAGAGTGTCTATATTTGCGCAGTTTGCTGGTTATCGTAGTATGAATTTAACTTACGGAGTAAAGTACCTACCTACTACATATCCGCAAGCGACCGCCCTTAAGCGACCGCTAACGCTCGGCAGCATGGCGAGCGCAACCGGGCTGCAGCAATGCGAAGACTATCCTTTACTGAGTAGTGGATCTTAGACAAGAAATATGCTGAGACTTTCAAACGGTCTGTGGTACTTATGTGGATCTACAAGGCCGTTGAAGAGCGTTGAGTAGACTTGAAACATATTGGTACATGAGGTGCAGATGGAGCATGTATAGATTGTATATCTGATAGAACTACAGTAGGAAGCTACGAAGGAAGGAAGAAGGTGAAAACTCTGAATCCCCTAGCCCCAGTCCTATAGGGCGCGGCGCGGAGATTACTAACCACCACAGAGGTAACAGTACTGTTCCCTGTTTCCAACACCCCTTCTTAGGAATTAAGCTCCATGAAGCTATTTGGAACCCCCTACTGGGTGTATATCCATGCTCTCTTGCTTGCCGGCCCCGAGCAAGGGCATCGCCACCGCCACCGCGCATGGAGCCAGTCCGATTATTGAACTAGATCTCAAGAATTTACTAGGCTCCAAGGGCTGGATCAGACCGTCGGGCACCATTTCGTCGGTGGGTATGTATTCCATTTTGATTGCCACTCTTCCATTTTGTTCCGGGCGTTAGTAATAGACGATATCAATGTGCTTAGCCCATGGGTGATTGACGGGGTTGCTGATAGCCGCCTGATTACCTACATATACCCAAGGTTTTTCGAAATATGGCAGTGGTGTACTGAGCGTCTGAACTTGAGAAGAGACGAGCTTATTGTCCGTGACAATTCCTTAGGATTCTGAGTTCTGGCAAGGTTATGCCGGTATTTCGGCTCGCTTTCTCGTTTTGGCTTGACGTTCAATTACGATCGAATTAATAAGATTTCAGGCTGGCAAGACTCTCACCTCCACGTGGTGCCGGCTGGGAACCTGATAACAATTGATTATTCTATCAGAGCTAAGAAGAGTCACGAATCCGACGATACGCAGCCGGAGAAGCTTGTTAACGATCTTTATCGAGCGATGTGCGACTGTTATAACGATTATCGAAGCCATCGAGCCAAGGGGCAAGATACTGCGTTCTCACCACACGACTTATATACCTCAATGCCGAAGTTCTATCGATAGAGACTCTCAGCGATCTTCGACGATTAAGCTCTCGAGGCTTATTCGACTGCGTTTCGTTCAAATCACTGTTCTGTTGAAAATGAGACTTTGTCAATAAACACACTATATGAGCTATAGAATGATCTTCGATAGAAGTTTGGCTCTTGAATTCAGCGCTCACTACGATGAAAGATATACAAGTTGATTGAAAAGTTGAAATGCTCAGAAAGAGAAGAAATCAAGACTTAACGACGTGTCGTTTGAGAGTCAGAGACTGTGCAGAACTGAATTCAATTGTCAGTCTTCCTCATACGTCTCTATATCTAGAGACATCGATGCATTTCTACGATTTAGAGTTTTCATCGAATAAATCGATGATTTTTCGTTCCCGTGAGGCTATTCTACAAAGGTCAGCTATTCTGAAGTACTGAAGGAGGGAGTATGAATAGGAGGAATCTCGTGTATTGAGAATCTGTCTTGAGGATGATACAGTTCGGTGGCGATTGTATAATCTGTGAGTAATCAGGCCTACATATTTAAGGAGTGTCTATTGTAGCGTTAGCTTCGCACTCGAGTCAATAAAAGAACTACTTCAATAAGATCCCATTGTCTGGTACAACTTTCGGCTCTTTGTTTTCTCAATACATTGACTTTGTTGATCGAGGGACAATGATGTTCTGTTCATCATTCAAAGACTGTGGTATTAACATTCATAACGAGTCAGTCATGATTGATAGTCTACATAATCTCCGCCATTGCTCTAAGGTTCATCTTCCTTACCCACTATTCCGCTTTCTTAACATCCCCTCACCTCAATTTTCAAAACTCCCATCACACCGCCACAATGCCACCCTCACGAGTCGGCCCTTCAGGCCATCGCCGTCTGCGACTGGACAAGATGAGAAGTCGAGGCCAAGCCGAACAAGTCCGTAACCCTTCCCCAGATATCGAAGAAGACGAAGAGTTGAGGAAAGAGCATTTCTCGTACTACAATCTCATGTATTCTGCCCGCAAACCAAAATCGGAAATTAGCGAGCCAGTGCTCTTTAGGGATCCGTTCCAAGAAGACCGGCGAAATCAGAACCAGATGACGCTCCCGATACGTAGACGTCGAACGAGCCCTTTTTCGTCCGCTACGGATTCTCCAACGAGCCTTCCGATTCATGGTCTTTCGATAAGCGGTCGTTCCTCGGCTGTTGATACATCATATCTTGGCAGAAACGCGCAAACCCACTTTGGAGATCTTCAGGAGACCAGGAGGCAAACGGAGCCAGACCAACAATCACCTACCACTTCTGATCAAAGCAACATTTCTGATGGCACTCGAAAATACAAAAGAGCGGAAATATTCCTAGATGGGTTAGGTCAGTTGACGTTTCGGACATCTCAAGGCGAATATGAAGCCCTCGGTGTAGTGATAAGCATTTCAAAATGTGGTGCCATTAATATTCGAAAAGTTCCCAGGATCGAGCAGCTTTCAACGGCAGCGTGGAGCAATTGTAGGGTTCCCAGTTCCAAGCAGCTGTCAACAGCAGTGGCGAGCGATCTTAGATTGCTGTCTAGCCTTCAGCATATTGCTGACAGTGTGATCAATAGAGGCGTCGTCCCAGCAATTTTAATGCCTGGGTCTGTTGAGTTGGAACAACCTGAAACAGACCGCAGAGAGCCAGCACACCAAGGTCAAGAAGCCAAGGAGGAAGGGCACAAGCCAGACGAACGCAAGGAAGAAGAACAGCACGAGGATGAGGAAGATGCCTGCATGTATCCAAAATCCTGTAATAGAGAATGTTGGAAGTGATAGAGCTTTTAGTGTGTTGATGCAGATTAAGGCTCAAGACTGGGCGCCAGAACATTACGCAAAGAGTCTCGGACATAAGGTCCTAGAAACCTGTTAGAGGCTAAGAGCTTATAAATTGGATTTCGATCGACTTCTTGGCTATTAAACTACGATTCTGGATTAGCATCTACTCATAGAAAAGAATAATTGCGTACTTGCTTCAATACCATGACTGCCTTCCACTCTAGCTAATACTAACTTACAGGTGATGTCGTTATAATCGCGCTGGAGAAGCTAAGGGTATTGTAGTCGCCACAATACCATGTGTAAGGACCCATTGAGCAACGGCAACTTCTCCTACGCCATGAATCCGAAGTCTGGGCATGTATAATTATGTTTCCTCCAGACTGATCAAGAACATGAGTGGCCCCAATCCGTCAATTGTTGGACCGGTAATCTTAATAGCGTTATATGCTCCATCCCAGTCTTCTTAATACTTCGGGCCTGTGATATTAGTAGCTGCAAGTGGGAGGTGAATATTAAGCTAATAGCTACCACCAGAGATAGTACAAAAAGTTTGCCAGAAAGCACGACAAACACCGACTATCATAAGTCCAGTCCCACTGAGGATGATGCTGGTGATGGACTGATAGTATAGTGACCGCTGGAAATCCGAAAACGTATCCACGGCTGAAGTCGCCGAAGTCCTAGGCTCGTTCCCGGGCATCCATGAAGCGAATGTCTACGGCGTGCTAGTCCCAAAGCACGACGGGCGTGCAGGGTGCACTACCCTTGTCATCGCACCTGGGCAACGCGGGAATTTCGATTGGGCGGCGCTGGCGATATATGCCAGGGAGAGACTGCCGAGCCAGGCGGTTCCGGTCTTTGTGCGTGTGGTGGGTGGGATGGGCAGTCATAACAATAAGCAGAACAAAGGGCCGTTGAGGGAGGAGGGGGTAGATCCAGGGTTGAGGGGGAAGAAGGTTGCCGGTGGGGAGTTTGATACGGTGTTTTGGATACCGCCAAGGGGAGACATTTATGTGCTGTTTAGGCAGGAGGATTGGGAGAAGTTGGTGGGTGGAAAGAGTAGGCTTTGATGGAATGGTTGTGGTGGTGGGATGGAGGTCAGGATAGCATTGCGAGTATTGCGTATTGGTATATTTGGAGGAAGGTTTGCAGCGCTTTTTGCAATCGCCCTTGAAGGGGTGTATAGATTGGATATGTATGAATGCTACCGTCGTTCTTGACCACTACTCGCAGGTATCATGTTCAGATCTGTACCCTCCAAGATATTTCTCATTCATCCTCGACATACCTATCTAGATACCCATGTTAGCAACAAGAATTTTTGTGTTATGCACAAAGTCTTTAGAAGATGGGAGGAAGTATGCCCTCAGCGATCTTGGTGTATACAAGGTATGATCATTCCCCGAAGGGATCACTTACTATCTAGTGCTTGTGTTGTATAATCATTGGGCGGGAAGAAAACGTGCATTTGAAGGAGAAAAGGAATGCGGCAGGGAACTAACCTGATGGTGAGAGATCTTTGCTCTTTGTATGATTGCTCTACCTCTGCAAGCTGGACTAACGACATTATCAGCAACTCTTCAGTGACGGAGAGGCTGTAACAATTATGGTTGGTAGTGTAGTTCAGAATATGTAAGATTGAATATCATACCGCTCTGACCGTATCGAAGCTCCGGCGAGAGCTTCACAGACATGAGCGTCAATCGCAAATTATATCATCATGGTAAGGTGGGATTGGGAGCCGGAAGGATGCGTTGGAGGGAGGAGGGGGTCTACCTGGGGAGCTTTGGAGACTTTGACCCTCTGGTTCACAACCTGCTCTTAGCAATGAATCACTGTTTCGCTCGTGTGGCATTGCCACAGTCACTGAGTATCCAGACGTCAGTACTGCCAGGTAAATTCTGGCATAGGAAGCTCGGGTTGAAGTCCGTGGCGAGCCACATCCCTCTCGCATTGTAGAAGAATACCTGCGACGCTCGTCCGAAGAACATACAGCCAATTGGTTGCATGATTCTCGCCGGATTTGGAGGCCACTCGAGGCTTTCGAGTAAAGTGTGAGAATAATCGGCGTTGCGTTGCACATCGACGAACTTCGATTGCGGGTATATAAGGAGGGTAACGAAGGTGACCAGGAGAGGCTCAGAGGTTAAGAAGCTTTCTACCCATGCTCACATGGAATTCTCAGTCCTCTATTTTGTTCGACTCCATTCTTTTGAGCTGAGATGAGGTGGACCTCACGCTCTTTCCAACCGCGCAAGTAAGCAAATAGCCGTTCAAGGCCATAGAAGCTGTGTTCCCCTGGCTCATTCCACGGGGATTCTGATGATATGGAGATGGTGCCTTGATGGCGGCCACGCTCGGCCAGCACTGTAGGCCTCCGACCTAAGTGCTGGTATTTTTTCGATACGGGCTGCGATGCTGAGAAAGCTTCGCAGCTCATAGCTCAAGATGAGCCCTGTCTGTGGCAGAAGATTTGTTGACCTAGATATGAGGATTTTGCCATTATGTTGCGATTTGCCAGTACCAAAGCAATTCCGTCTTGACTTGGTGTTGGAAAATATGAATTCGGGCATGAAGACTCTAAGGCTTAGCGTTACATTTAGCGGTATAGAATATTCTATTTAGCGAGCCCACGAACATCGCAAGCCGAATTTCGAGATTGACGAGCTGCGACACCACGACATCAACTCTAACATCATCCCCGACAGTGAGCTCTCCCCGCAACCTATTTAAACCAACTCCAAGCTCTGACCAAACCCCCATAGTAGCGACGCCGCCATGGCAGAAATCGAAATCAAAGCCTCTCAATGGCGCCTTGTCGAAGTCGGCCGCGTTGTCCTCTTCACCCACGGTGATTACACCGGACGCCTAGCTACTATCGCGGAAATAATCGACCACAAGCGCGTTCGTCTCTCCCCTCCTCCAGCTTTCAGGACTCCTCCTTTTACCTCCAAATCAAGCCTGAAAGAAACTAACCCCCCACAGGCCCTTGTCGACGGTCCATCAACCAAACCCAACGCCTCTGTCCCCCGCCACGCCACGTCTCTCGCCAACCTCATTCTTACACCGATCGTCATTCCCAAGCTGCCGCGTGGGGCAGGTAGGGGAGCAGTGGCCAGAGCGTGGGAGAAGAACGAGGTGCAGAAGAAGTGGGATGAGAGTGTGTGGGCGAAGAGGAGGGAGCAGAGAGAGAAGAGGAGAGGGTTGACGGATTTCGAGAGGTTTAAGGTTCTGAGATTGAGGAAACAGGTAGGTTTGAGCATAATTCAATCGCTTGATGGGAGAACAGGACGTTTGGATAATGTAGAGCGGAGATAGACTACTGGGATAGTGGGTATTGTGCCACGGGTATGATCGCTGACATGTACTATTTAGGCACGATTCGAGGTTCGCAAGTCATTCGCAAAAGTACGATCCTCGGCGAAGGCGTAGGTAAACACTCAGGATGGGTTATTTGTGTGAGAGGTGGACTGGTGATCTCTTTGTTACAGAGCCGCAAGATGTGTATGCTAGAAAGCAGCTCGTAGCATTGAACCTGGTTTCTTCTGTGCTCAAAGCATTACCGTTATTTCATGCGTGAACTTCTGAGGATATTGTGGTCGATTGGTTGATTGGTTGATGTAATGCTTGAAGTAGTGTCCCAAAGGAATGCCTACGATTTTCCCTTGCTAGAAAGCCATCGCTGAGAGGAGTTCCGGAGGTCAAACACCCACGATGTTCGTTCTGTTACTTCTTGGTGAGACGAAGAAGTACCTGATCTTGCATTGAGATAAGCTAAAATAAATTATACATGAGATGGACATTTTTCGTTACAAGATATTTCCTTCCTCGCAAACCCATCATTTCTGCTTCGAAACTTGCAATTCCTGCCAGCAGGCTATTTACCTTTGCTGCGAACACTTCGCATCGAATCAGCGTTCTTGCACTCCCCGCCATCTTCGCCAATGCCACACCCTAGCATTTCGCAGTAATAGTAGTATAGGTCGTCCCACAACCATGCCTACACCCCGTCGTGCAGCTCGCCGTCGCCGTAATCGTGGGCGTTGTCGGACAACAGCTGTTATAGCATCCCACGCTTGTCGTCTCCAAGATGATACAAGCCGGGACGATGCACGGCGCAGAAGTTGGCATGGAACAGGTGGGAGTGACGGTGGTGTGGAAGCTTGAGCAGGAGATTGGAGCGTTGGTGGTGACGGTCGAGATAATGGTGGTGACGTAGGTGGTTTTGGTTGGGGCGCAGGTGGGGTGGGCGGGGGCGTTGGGGACGGCGGCTGGGGAGGAGAGGGTTGGGGTGAGGAGGCTGTGAGGGGATGTTAGCTGGGGGCTCAAGGAGATGGAAGGAAAAGATTTGGTGAGGAGGGTGTGAGTGGAGAAGGAATGGAGGGAATAAACGTGCGATATTCGACATGGATGGATCAGTATTGATAAACTTGTTACAGCAGAGGAAAAATACAAGCAAATAGACAAAATCTCGTTTTCTTCCATTGCAACAGGAATGGCAGACTGAAGTATCACTTGATGGTCTGGTCGTCAATGTTTATCTTCAACACAGTAGACAGTACTAATAGAGCATGTTTCCCATAATGTATCAAGCCTGAAAGCCTCTCACGGTACATGATGTGCCGTTTAGAGCTGAGATGACTGGCAAGTAGCAACGAATACAGAAGAGCAACGACGATGCTGAGCAAGGGGAAGTGTAACGGGAAAGTTTCCATTACCCAATGCTAAGTAGCAGCGCAAAGAGGAGCTTCATGATGGTAGGTTTCTTGATAATAATGGTGATGTGATGTACTGTGGTGGTTGGAATCTCTAATAATCTACCTAGAAAATGCGCGATTTCCACAGTATTATATCGTCAAGATGGCATAGCAGCAACTCAATGCTGACCGTGGCTTTTGTCTCAGCCGACCATCGATGCAGAGCTGAGTCCATCAGACAACCTCCTTGTATCACCGTTGCTGCAAACGAAATTCGCTTATTAAACGTAATTTCTATTGAATTCCGGCTAAACTTGCCACTTCTGTTGAGCTTTTGACTGGCGAGGCGTTTGTGGCGTGACCAAAAACAACTGTAAATCCGTAAACCTGTAGGCCGTGTGAGTTGGTTGACTAAGACGACTGCTGCATGCGGGGAATGAGACAGCTGAGTGGCTCAAGGAGTCAAGACCAGCTTTCAGCCTTTCCCTCGTATTATTGAATCGCTCCTGACAGCGGGCCGTGACAGCAGAAGATGGCGTGGCCAGCAAGGGACAAGAGAGCGTACTTCTTGTCAGGCACCATTTACGAGTCAAGTCTTTAATGGCAGAAATGCCTTGACAGCGAGGTGAGAAAGCTGAGGTGTGAGAGATATGAACTTAAAATAATCAAAACCAATAAAGCGTAATAGTATAATAAGAATGTAAACTCAGTACTTCCATAGAGCAATCTGAATGCAAGGTGGAATAGTAGAAAGGGTGATGCCAAATTGGACCTTAGATGGCCATCTTAAGCTTTTTTGGGGGGGAAGGGGGTGGGGGAGGCTGTCGATGCCGGAACGAAAAGCAAACACTCCTCTGGGCCGCATATGCAAGATGATTCAGCGGGGTTGAGGTTGAATGAGAAGCTGAGATTCATCGACGCTCGCAGGATCCGAATGACGAAGTTCAGTGCCACACATGCAGAGGGAAGTAAGGCCATTCGGGATTGGAGTCGAGATGCTGATTACTCGACAATTAACGATGTCCAGTGATAGCGATTAGTGCTTCGCGACCATGCGACATTGCTAATCATTCGTTCGAGGTGCTTTCAGAAGATTCCTGTTCATGTAGATAGGTAAAGGATGCACGAAGAAGAAAGCTGTGATAGACCGAGCGAAGCCTGCCGCGCCCACTAAGCAAATCACCTAACCTAATTGAGCCGCACTCGCTAAGCTGTCGGGAAAAACCCCCAGACCTTGAAGGCCGCTGCAACGAGCTCATATTGCATTGTTTGTCATTCAAGGTAGGTGTCGATATCTCATGGTACTTAGCTCTATGGCCATGCCTCCCATGTTCTTCTGTTCCATCAAGGCTGCGGCTTGAACAAGGGTTTACCCACGGTGCTGACATGGTTTCCTTTAATGCAGAATCGCTTCCGAGATGTCGAACCCACGCATCGAAGAGCTCCCGGACGACCCACCAGCCAAGAAGGGTGCAGAGGTTGACGATGCATCAAGTAGCTCCGACTCTGAGCCTGAAGCTGTAGGTGGAGAGGAAGTTGGGCCATCCGGAGGATCGACCGTCACCGTACACTCACGCAACGAGAAGAAGGCTAGAAAGTCAATTGCGAAATTGGGCTTGAAGCATGTTCCGGGTATCACGAGAGTAACTTTGAGGAGGCCCAAAAACGTGAGTCGGACCAACAATGAGCTGCAGCACCACTGGGACTTGTATCACAGCGCTACCAGCTTCTTCATTGCAGATAGCTAGGTTTTGCGGACTGATTTGAGAAATAGATTCTCTTTGTTATCAATCAGCCAGATGTTTACAAATCTCCGTCGAGTAATACCTGGATGTAAGCTGTTCGTACCTACCTGGGTCTACCACATGCTAATTCTATACTCCAGTATATTCGGTGAAGCCAAGATCGAAGACCTAAGCTCCCAGATCAGTGACTCGGCCCTTAAAAATATCACGCCGTCCGGAGATAGCGGTGCGGCGGATCCCCACGCAGGGCACAATCATGCCAATGACAAGGGTAAAGCAATTGAGGCCGGAGAAGCTAAAAAGGACGAGGAAGATGACGACGATGAGGAGGTCGATGACACTGGACTGGAAGCCAAAGATATTGAACTGGTGATGGCTCAAGCGAGTGTGTCGAAGAAGAAGGCTGTGAAGGCATTGAAAGAGGTAAAATCATGCCCTAAGAACTATCATTCCTCCATGTTTCTAACGAAGAGCATAGAACGACAACGATATCGTCAATTCAATCATGGCCCTTAGCATATAGCCCTAGTTTCTACGTGTGCTATTTCAGGGAAGCATGCACTTGCTGTTAGGCATGAATTCAGACCTAATCCTACTTTGTCTTCGGGTTCTTTGCATGCCAGCGCAAGTCCGAGTATCAAGACTAGGTAGCCACCAAAGTTAGAGGCGCAATATCTTCTGTCTCATTTGAATATTTACGCTTTGACTCCCACGAATCAGTAGATATCTTGCTGTGAAAACAAACCTAGGGCCTAAGGTAAGGTATCTGCTCATCAGACTACATAGTAAAATCAGGATCACGTGTTCAGCCTTACCGAGTCTACCTGCACCAGGGCACCCCATTCCCGAACCACGACCTCATCTTTCATCTGTAGATCCATTTCACACCCGATTGTTTTTGAATACCACAACAATGGCTGTCGGAGTACGTACATCCTTACTGCGATTATTTATCAACTATCAAACCCCACTAACATCTCTCTCCCAGCGCTCCGCCGCCGCCAAGATCGACTGGACCCGCATTACCTCCTCCCTCGGCCTCAAAGGCTCAACCTCAACCTCCCTTATGGCCTTCAAAAAACGCAATGATGACGCCCGCCGTAAGATCAATCTCCTCTCGCAGGCCCCTACGACTGTCGACTTGGCGCACTATCGCACTGTCCTCAACAACACTGCCATCGTCGACGAAATTGAAGGGTATATGAAGAGCTTCAAGCCGCAGACTTATGATGTGGGAAGACAGGTTAAGGCGATTGAGGCATTTGAGACGCAGGCGGTGAAGAATGCGGAGGAGACGAAGGGGAGGGTGGATGAGGAGTTGAGGTCGTTGGAGAAGACATTGAAGAATATTGAGGAGGCGAGGCCGTTCGAGGATTTGACGGTGGTACGTCTCGAGCATGTTGCGCGGCAGGGGTGTGAATGTATGCTGACTCCAGACATGATGATTTATAGGATGAGGTTGTTGCTGCGAGACCGGATATCGATGAGCGGACATCGCAGCTCGTATCGAAAGGAAGATGGCAAGTGCCGGGCTACAAGGTATGCGACGCTTCTTGTCCATTTCGAACAGTGCGCCCTTATCTAACGCACTTCACAGGAGAAATTTGGAGACCTCTCCCTCCTCTAAACAGCCCACTCGCGATTTTCGACCCCCCATGGCGTACCTTTCTCTCTTTCCGTCCAAGCACTCTACATTGTATATGTATCTCAACCGCGCCTAACCATAGATAAACTTCAAATTTCTTCCACAGCTTCCCTCTGCATCATCAATCTATACAGACAAAGTCCCACCATCCACCCTTCCCTTCCACCTCCGCATCCACCACCGGCCCGCAACCACCACTCGCACACACCCTATCAATGGCCTCTCTATATTCGCTTCCAGTAATACGAGTAATCATCCACACACCACCACGAATACAGCCCCTACAACAAGGTCAATCCCTCGATTGTCGTTATCGCTCTAGCTCCTTTCACTTATTTTTCTTACTCTCTAAGCTCAGGCTTCAAATGGTTACGGACTAATTCCCCTGATTTTTGCCGTAGGATGTTATGATGGATGTAGTGTAGCATGCGGCGTGCAATTTTGGGTGCCAGGTTGGTTGGGTTGAGGAGGGGTGGTCCGGTGGTATGGTGTATGTAGTGGAAGGGGAAGGAGATGGCGGCGGCGATGGCGATGGTGTTCATAATTGATGGGATTTGGAGAGAAGTGAGAAATTGGCTTCCTTGCACTCGTCTCTGGTTTGCTGTCAATGAAGTGGGTAACTAGATAGTTCCAAGGAAGTAAGCCACAAGGAGGAGTGAAAGCAGGGTTTGGGAAATGGGTTTTGTCTATTTGTAGTCCTCGATTTTTGCGTTCAAGGTGCATCGACGGGGGTATTTCCGTGATGGACGTGAAGATGGGAGTGGGCTGGCATTGGGTGGAAGACTGAGAGTCGGTGTGGAACAGTATTGTGATTGAAGTCTCAAGGAAGACTTGGAAGTGATAGGAGCAGAATGTCTATCCGTTCTATTGCTAAACGCATAAGTTTCATCAAAGGAAAGCACAATGGGTAGGTCTAGCACGGACACCCCTAACCCCTCGCTCACGCCTCGCGTCTACAAATCTGCTAGCTTTTACCGAGCGAAATTAGTAGGCGGCTGCGTCGCTGGTCCTTCTGGCGTGAGATAAGCCTGGGAAATACCACCATTAGCAAAGGCTTTTTTAAATGAAGTTAGCTGGAAATCTATTGAGGTCTTACTTTAGTCATGGCCCCATCAACCACAAAATCCGTGCCATTCACAAAGCTGCTTTCGTCGCTGGCAAGGAAGAGGACGGCTTGAGCCTGCTCGATCGCTTCACCGAAGCGGCCTGTTGGGAAATGGATTTCGCGACGATGGCGCTTTGCTGCGTCGTCGCCGAGCCAGTCTTGGAGGAGTGGTGTGCTGTTTGAGCTTTGTATCAGCAATGGAAGTTGGCAAGGTATGAGATGGTGAGGAGCGCGTACTTGAGAGGAGCAGGACAGAGAGCATTAAATCGGAATCCTTCTCTCGCATGTACAACCGCCAACTCCCTCGTCATCGCCAAGACTGCTCCTTTACTAGCCGTGTACGCCAGCTGTGGTGTGGCACTCCCAACTAATGCGACAACACTGGCAGTGTTGATGATACTTCCCTTTGTCTTCTTATGTTTACGCATACTCATAATCGCATGCTTGCATCCAAACCACACGCCTTTCACATTGACATTATGTGTCAAGTCCCAGATCTTTTCTGGCGTGTCTACAGCATCTGCATCATTTGCGTGCATGATGCCTGCATTGTTGAAGATGATATCGACGCCACCCCAGGAGTCGAGGTGAGAGACCATAGCTGCGACATCAGATTCTTTAGAGACGTCACATTTGATGGTCTCGAGACGGGGCGGCTTGGGAAGAATCTCGTGGACTTTGGCATGGGCTTTAGCCAGTGCTGGTTCGGATATGTCGGCCATGAGAACTGCTGCGCCTTCCCGGGCGAAGAGGATGGTTGTCTCGAGGCCGATGCCGCTGGGAAAGGAATTTGCAAATTAGTGTGGGAGGAAAGTGGAAGGAATGGATCAGACATTGATATCTGCAGATGGCGCGAACAGTTTGAAAGTAAGTTTGAATAAAGGAATACAGACATGCATACGGGTTCAGCAATGTTATCCAGCAAGGAGTAGAATTTGAAATACATAAATTCAGAAAACATTCCTTGACCTGAACCGTCACTCAGCCATCAAGTATGCATCAAATAGAAGAAACGTAGATACTCTAGACTCAATCACAGTTAAAGCTTACCCTGCTGCACCAGTAATGATAGCCTTCTTGCCCTCAAGGCGTCCACCACGGGCGGTACTAGCCATGACTACAATTTGTGTCTAGTGACTATCAGATAGAATGACCTGAGTATCGTTGCCCAAGTACTGGTGGCCAGGGTCTACAAAGAAAGAATGCGCCGTACGACTGAGGAGCAGAGTTCACACGGAGAGATTGATGAGTCAGAAATGAATATAAGTCAAGATAGAGAAATATGATGTTCATGTGCCAGTTAGAATTGAGCGTGATCAGTTCTGTTGAAGGACAGTCACGATTCTAATAATAACAAAACGATTATGTTCTATGGAAATATATCATCTTGTGATGACTTGGGATGACGAAGCGGCAGTACAGGCGCCTAGATCTCTGCCGCAATAAGCGAAGCGATACGCTAGGCTACTCAAGTACATTGAACAGAAATATCAAGACAACCTGTTGACTTTATCCGCGCATCACTACCTAATAACTTCACTAACATGGAGGATCTATCGCTCAGATCTGCGCTCGGCGTTGAGAGCTGCAAGTGGGATACAGCTGGCCAATTCGCGATACCTCTTCGCCAAATCGACATATACGGACGATGTGGACAGAGACTACCAATGGATCGCACAGCAGTTCTATCATATCTTATTTCGACCTTTTGGCAAGAGTTTGGTGGACAACAAACGAAGATGCGCATGGTACTTCGGCAGAGATCTTCCGGCTCATAACCATCAAGTCCCGGACAATTTCGACATGATTCGCTTAGTACCCCAACGCCACTACATCTGCTTCTAAGACACCAGCTCTACGGATCTCAAACCCAAATACATCGCGAAGTTGGATATGTTAAAGCCGCACCATCGCCAACACCTGTTCGATGTACGCTATGCACAGCCAAAAGTACGCCAACGCCTACTGAAATTGAATCGCAAGATCCGCGCTGGGAAAGAAAGCCTTCTGAAGCAGACATTAAAAAAGTCTCTGCCGGCTACTGGTATTGATGGCGAAGCTGATGGGGATACACAAAATACCATGACTGGCACGTCTCTGCCGGCTACTGGTATTAATGGCGAAGCTGATGGGGATACACAAAATACCACGACTGGCAAGTCTCTGCCGGCTACTGGTATTAATGGAACATAGGTGGACCGTCCAAGAGGTCATCCTTGTTGTCCAAGTCATACATCATACCCGGTTGCTAAATACCAGCACTAGTAGGTTCGGTTTATCCTCCAACACCACAGCCAGGGATTTCGGCAGTTGAAAACATCCTTCCATGCTAGTCCGGACCCTCCAAGAGATTTATCACGTAAGATGCTGATTTATGAGTCGTGCACTTAAGCTTGTGTTCTTTGACTTTCTCATACCGATTTCTACGAAAATTTTCGGCGTTCTCAATTTCCCTGAAAATGATCCCGCCGTCGTGATTCCCTTGGCCGGCGAAATATCTGATGGTGGGGCAGTGCGATCCTTTCTCTGTGGTATCGAAAAATTCAATAACGAAGGGAAAAGCATCTGCTCTGTCTCCACCGGAGTCGTTGGCTGTAGAGTCTCCTGCAGCCCATTCCATGAATAGTTCCAGATTTTCGTCAAGAGAAGGACGGCCGACCTTCGTGCAACAAAAGATTGGCTTTTGCGTATCCGCCATACCTTGGATTATTCAGGTTAGTGTGGATATTTAGGTGTGAGTTGAGGTACGATGAGAGCTGCTAACGAAGAGCAGCTTCTGCTTTATATGTAACAAAGTGAGTCCTCTGCAGTTCTTCCCCAGTTTGACAATCATGAGCTAATTTCATGTGATCAAATATAGTACCAAGCACTAATAAAACAAAGGTGGTTTAAACATTTTACGCGTAATGGATGTACGCTTTTCTCATCAGACCATGTCATATTCTTGTCAGGATTGCATTGGGATGCGTGTATGGTTGTTTCCAAATACTTTTTGGCTAATTATGGAAGCCATTATCTGGTTGTTACTTGCTTAATACCTTGAGACTGAAAATTTGCCAACTATCTGAAGCACCTTCTACACCCTTGGAGATATCTTTTGGGGAGTTAGCGTTCCGATTTCCCGATCTATGGCTGTAAATGGCTGTCGCTGCTTTTAACCCGGTGAATCTGATCCAACAAGGTTCCCAAATCGTGCCTCAATTTGTTTTACCGACGAGGGCGGATCTGTCTGCTGTTGCTTCTTGAATAGAAAGACTGAGTAAGATAGCTGGCAATTGATGCAGACAAGGATCCGACATTCTTCGACGGGTGCTGAAGAGTTCATTTGGCGATATCTCGCCGCCAAAGACTCTTTGTATCCCTTGGAACCATCTTGGTCGTTCCTTATAAGGAAGACCCTGCTAGAGGGTTGTTTTGGTGCGTGTTGTCTAGTCTTGACCACCTCGATCAAGAAGTCACGAGCGTAATCCTCGGTTGCAGTCGAGACTTGAGATGTCGCTCTCTCGCGCGCCCATTTCATGAATGGTTCAAGCTTATGGCCAAGCGATTCATGAGTGTTTCCGCATTGCTCCGCCAAGGGGCAACAGAAGATTGGTGCTTGGATGTCCATAGCGCTATGCAACGATCCTAGGTGGAAGGCAGACAAGCTGTAAATTGATGAGCGCGGAATAGACTCAAAGGCTTCTATCATACGATAATAAGTATAATTGTCAAACCATCTCAATTGACTCCTCCATCGGTCTTAGACAGTTTGAATGGATTCAAAGGCTCGATAATACTTTTAGTCTCTCTACAGCATACCAAAAACGAATTTTGATACGATGCAGTCATTTGGGATGTGTGCGTCGAGCAGAAAGAATGTTGTTCGATATTCACACTGTGGGCACGTTGTATCCGTGAAGGTATCTTAACTCAGACATTCACCACAGCTTGCAACACCCAGCATTGTGCATCCCAAAAGTCTTATTAAGTCTTCGCAAAAGCAAGAAAATGGCCATATTGGCTTATTTCCAATTTCCCACCATAGCCACCGCGCCAATTCGCGCGGCCTTTTCTTCATTGAGCTTACACATGAACCGATCAAGAAACAGCACAATTTCGAAGCCGTGGATGCGGAGAATGACTCTGCCATGAATAGTAGGAACAATTACCTGGTGTATGCGATGAAGTTTGACAGATTCATGTCTCATTCGACTGAAGCTCGTCGATGTGGCCAGCAGTGGTATCTTGGTAGCCACGTCCAAACGAAACGTTATATCTCTCTTCAATAGCCACCAAACTCTAAGACGCCTTCAAGCGCGCATGCTAAGACTGCTAGTTGAAGACCGTCATATTTCCAGGACCAAAAAACCATCATCGCTAGGAGTGGCTTTGCATTCTGGTCTTTGCCATTCAAGGAACCACCAAGTGAACGTTATGAGCATTCACCCACTGCGTTGCCACTACAGTCAAACGTCTTCACATTTCGACAACGCCATATCGCATTGATAAGAGTAAAGTTTTTCCGCGCAAATGCGTTGAGATGCTCAAGTATGGTAGTTTTGGAAGGTCTACGAAAGGTTATAACTCTGAGAAGGCACCCAAATGTACCAGACAAGGGAGTAAATGGGGTTTCCGGAGGCTTCGGAAGGTTTGCTTCTGACTTTCTTTGCAAAGCGCCTATGAGAATGATCTAGAACCTGGAGCCAAAAACTCACCTGCAGAGAAGTACCTGTCTTCTCTCTGCAAAATTCCTGCTACAAACACAGTCCTCATCTCCAGCTCATATATGCCAGCAGTGCTCGCTTAATGCACACCGATCAATATCACAAGGCTCCTTTCCAACCCTGCACAAACCACCCTCATCTAGCACCTTCTTCCTTCCCCCTGCCTCAGACACTCTCCAACTAGCAAGCCACTCAAGCAAACTATGTGTTACATCAACTTTCATGTGCATGAAATCTTCAACTCTATTCAAGTTGTGTTGCTTGTGTTGGGTCATCCGCCAGGTCTTATGTTTCCACTTGCTGGATCTTTCCTTTCTCTTTCAGATATTTTATCGTACTTCAAGATCTGGAAACAAAAAGAATATTTTGCATGAAACATCAAGACTTTCCTTTCTAGTTTTGTACTCAGCACTCCTTTCACCAAGATCTTGAAAAATCTAAAAATATGGCCCGTAAGCGAAAGACCACGAAACCTGACCTACCTCCTGGTGCCCAACCGCCCACGGCGTCGTCTGCTCCCAGCTCTGGGCACCCAGGTAGAGCTTCTCCAGTGCCACCCCCTCGACAACCTGCCGCTGCAACTGCTCATGACAACGGACCCCAAACTCAACCCAAAAATCTGCCTATTGCTCGAACTCAGCAGCCTGCCGCATCAGATAGTCGGAATTTGGAACCCCAGATTCAACCTTTTCCAGCCCCACGAGCTCAACAGCCCCAGCAACCTTCGCGACCCCCAGCATTAACCGCACGTAATGCAGGAGCAACAGGCCAATCTGTTCCAGCTTCTCCGTCTCGACAGCCTCAGCAGCCCGCCGCATCATCTACTCATAAACCTGGACCCCAAGCACAATCTCCTCAAGTTCCTCTACCTCAGAAACCTGCAAAACCCTCTGCTGGTAGCTCGGAACCCCGAACGCAATCTCCTCCATCTGTTCCGCCTAAGCAATCTGCCACATCGTCTGGTCAAGATTCAAGACCGGAAACTATCCCCCTAGTATTCTGCTGCGCCTCCATCCAACCAACCACCCCCTTCACCACCCCCAAAGACACCAAAGACTGCTCCGCCGAATTCCAAAAGAGCCTCGAAAAGTACCACAAAGAGTCCGAAGACCAACTAAAAGAAACCCCCAATCCATACACAGAAAAACAAATCCAGACCATAAAAGGAAACCTCGTCTACTGCAAATGGGACCTCGTGCACAGCAAACAAGCCCTCGAACACCACCTAGAAACCCACCAAGACCACGAACCAGACTTCCAGCACTTCCTAACCTGGGCCTCCACATCCACCCCTCCTCAGAAAGGCCGTCCAGGCCCCTACAAACACGTTATCCAAGTCACCCAAGACCTAAGCTACAACCCCACTGAGCCGAAACCCAGAAACCTGACGCTCCGATCCCGCCTCTACGCCCCGCTGCCGAAAAACACCAGCTACTGCGAGCTACCATGCGGCCGAGACAATCGAACCCCCAAGCCCGAAAAGATCCAGATCGGCAACACGCTGGTGTGTGACAAGCACAAGACGCGGTATTTTATTTGCTTGTATGCGAGAAACCCGCCTGGGGAGTTTGGGGGAAGGGATGATAGAGCGGTTATTCAGTTTGAGGGGGGAGCGGGCGTGCATGATGTTGATGTGGGGGTGTGGTTTGGGCGGACGGGGTGGGGGAAGGGGGGGGTGGAGGGGGGTTCGTTTCGGGAGGTGGGTGGGATTAATTGTGTTAGGGCGGGGGTGGGTAGGGGGCTTGGTGTGCAGGGTTAGGAGGGAGGATAGGTGTTTTTTGGTGAGGTCGAGAAGCTATGTGGTGTCGATGAGATTATTTTGTAGTTTGGTTTGTTCAATTTAATCTGAAACGCTTCGATTTGGGTCTTTGGGTTTAGTTGTAAGAACGGAGTCCACAATGAATGTAGATTGTTGTGCGACTAGGGAAAGCCAGTCAACAGAAGCCAATACGTTCCGAATAAGCTGAGCTATTGTAGTACTGGCAGTTAAGCTGCAACGTATGTGTTCGGACAAATGGAGTATGATTGGTATGAGCCTCGCAAAGTAACTGCAACGTACATGCGCAAATTACCTCTGACACACTTCTTGCCCGCTGATTTAGTTGTTTGTTACATGTGCCTTTCAAACGTTCCGCTTCCATTTTCTCCATTTCAAGCACCGAGCAAACGGTTAGGTATAGGGCGTAGGAACTTCAAGCTGCAGAAACCCGTTGCTAACATACACTTGTTGCCCCTTTACGGCTCCTGCTTCATGTACCATAGCTTTCTCCGCTTCAGCGACGTGAAGTGCAGCAAGCTTTTGGTAGCAGGCTGCAAGTTCCTGGTGACACTTGGCAATAGCGTGTTTGCTGGCTGTTGCTGGTGGTCGGGATGTAGCGGTTTTAGGAACGGTGAAGCTCGCTACCGGTTCAGAGAATGAGGACGTCTCGGACGCCTTGCCTACATTGGAATGTCAATGCGAAGAACTGAAAGAGATGAATGTTCCTTACGTTGACTAGAAGGACGCGAAGTGGCTTGGTTTTTAGCAGTGATGAGTCCAAATTGACGTTCGAAACTAGACTGCACTTCTTGAGAAGCGAGCTCCATCTTGTAAGGTTCTTGTTCTTTTCCCAAACGCGTGAATGCAGAGGTTTGGACAGAGACGGGGGCTGGAGGTGCCCGATAGTGACCAAGATGTTTTCCATTTGTAGGCGGTGGTGCAAGCTTCGCTTTGTTCTCCTTTGCCTTGATATGTAACTCATTGCATCTTGCTATGAACTCTTCGCGAACCTTGGCATCTTGCAAGCTGCTCATCTTCGCCAAGGTCGACAGATCGAAGTTAGTACATCGGATCATAAGCGGGTCTTGGTTGCAATCAACGAGCAAAGCAAAAACAACAAGTAACTTTGCCAATGACAAAGAAGCATGGGCGCGAAATGCCGCCGATCACAGGAGTAAGGTAGGCTGAGACAAGAGTGTCCGGGAAGGTGAAACAAAGGTAGGGTTACTCGTGTGAGTTCAGCAGAGTTGGGATGGTTCCAAACTGCGCACGATATTTGCAGACAAATACGATCAGCAGATGCTCACCTCTCTTGAATATCGCCGTGTAGTGGAGGATTCTGCTTGCGGAGGCAGTGCTGGACGGATCTCAGGGCTGTGTTCGAGATCTTGGAAGATAAAAGGCGTCATGAATGTTTTGGAGTTGAGACGGAACCGTCGAGAATCGCGCTTCAAGTAATGGTCAACCGAGGCGTCTTGGAAACAGATGGACAACTAAGCACAACTACTGCTTGATACAGTCCTAGACGGTCACCAGATATTTCCCGATGACTAGGAAGATAGTGGTACAACAGAAAAGGAGGTTGCAAAGGGAAGGGTCCGAGAATGTTGCGCTCTCACATTTTTTCGCGCTTATTTGGATATTCAACGAAATCTAAGGCCGGCGAGAATAAAAGCTACATAAACGAACCTTTGAAACTCCTTACTTAATAAGGCGTTTGACGGCTTCAAGGGCTACATTGCCACTTGGCGCTGTTCGGTCGCCATATTAAAGTATCGTCGTTATGAGCATCCCATATTGACCTCCTTGTTGAGTTGTAGGATCTACTGAAAGTTACGTCTTGAACATCGCCACTCAAAGCAAGTGCAAATTACGCAGTATTTGGATCGGAAGGAAAGCGGAAGACGGGCTGTTCTATAAGGTTGTGTCCGCGTTCTCGAACATAAGATTCCTTTCGAGTTTGATGACTTACCCTTTGACAGATCAAGCAATTTGGAGGTCCCCAAAGGCAGACTTGCTTCGAACTCCTACTATATAGTAGTGCTTTGCTTAGTGTAAGCAAACATGAGGAGCTGCCTTTACTCTAAGAGTTCATCGTCTCCAGAGCGGTCACCAGTTGGATATGATTTTGCCATCACAACTTATCATCTCCAAGCCTAATCCAACTTTTCTCTCCCGGAAAGTTCTAGAGATATCAACTTGAGCTCGGACGTTACACCAAGTACCGTCCAGACATTGGTGCGGAGACCTAGGATGGCGATCTGAGGCACTTTCAGATTGAAAAATATAATACAAGTAGTCGTAGGCGTGGCGATCCGGAATACTATAGGTGAGAGAATACTCTCGACCACGGCATAGTGATAATTTTAAGGCGAGATATACACTCAGACATATTCCGGCAGATTTGCTAGCAGCATGGAGAATAAAAGAAGAAGATCTAGTAAGACGTAGAAAAGACGAATCCAGACTGCTGTAAGGTATTCAAGGTGGACTTTGGCGATACAACGGTGAGATCTTCTTCTTGCATGCAATGATAGCCAGCAAACCGGATTCGACTCATGCACCTAAACCAGACCAAACATCTAGTGAAGTATTCATCGAGTAGGTAGTACGAGGGGGTCGCCATTTCCGATGGAAACTGCTTTGCACTACGTCTTTTTAATTAGGTATCGTTGATTGCGAAACCTGTGCCGTTTTTTAGAATTTGTCGAGAGCCCCACCAAATTTAGTCGCGAATCTCCTAAAAGTGCAAAATAAGAAACAGATTTGTAAAATCAACCCTACTGCCCTTCCGATGCTTCATATGTAGTATACGAGGTGCAACAAAGTATTCGGAATGGCCACCGTACAACATAAAGGGTCAACGTAGGGCCAACGTAGCTTATTACATAAGCATTTATATCTATCATATATTTATATATTTACCATTCTATTCCCTCTATACTCGTATCAATATGTCAGCTCAAAAACGCGGTCGCGAGGTCAGTTCAGCTACTCGTGGGGCTATTGCCTATGCCAGATACCAGGATCGGTCACCTTTACGCGTCATACAAGCTCGTACGGGGGTGTCTTTGTCAACAATATCAGACATATGCAATCATGCTCATAAACAGGCTAAAATCCATGAAACGAAGTCTTTTCATGGTGAAAACACTGCTCCTGGATCTCGTTCTGGAAGGCCTCCTCTGTTATGTCAGGAGCAAATTGATATAATGATCAAATTAGTCACATCTAGCTATGAATGGCGACGCAGATCCTGAATCACCGTCGCACGCGAATGTGGAGTAATAGCCTCACGACCTATCATAGAAAAGGCCTTCAAAGAAGCCGGATACGGACGATATTCGCCTCGTCAAAAGCCCTATCTTATCGTGGTCATGAAAACGAAGCGTTTAGACTGATGTAGGGATAAAGAGTTCTGGGATGTAATGCCGAGGCAGGGATGGGGTAGAGTCATCTATACGGATGAAACGTCGGTCAAATTAGAGGAAGTTCGAGGCCTTATACATGTTACACGAACAAAAGAAGAAGAGTGGGAGTCAGATTGCTGTGAAAAGGCCTTTTCCGGATATACAACGTTCATGTTTTGAGGTTCTATAGCTCTGAATTGGAAGGGCCCTTGTTATATCTATCAGCCCGAGGATAAAAAGGATCGCGAGGCTTCTATCTCAGCTCTTGCTGCCGAGGATCTACTACGACGCTCTATAGAACAGGCAGCTCATGCAGAGAAGAAGGCGGATTGTCTGCAAAAAGGCCTGAAGGCTCCCTCTTCGTTCAGATTCTCGCCGTGCTGTCGTTTCAAAAGAGGAGGGATTGATTGGTATAGATACAACAGATGCATCTTGCGACTCTTACTATTACCTGCCTATCATCGATTTCAGGCCACCCACTGTTCTATGAGCACTACTTTATTGATGCAGGATGGAGTCTCCTGTCATACCTCTCAATGGCAAAAATCTCTATTTGCGAAGCAGAACATCGTGATTCTGAATTGGCCAGGCAACAGTCTCGATCTGAATCCTATCGAACATGTTTGGAATCTGATCAAGAATCGTGTATCTAAACGAAGGCCTTTCATAAAAGGTAGAGCTGAATTAGAACATGCTTGGATGAATGAATGGGATAAGCTCGATATAGAAAAGAATATTAATCCTTTTATATTGAATCAGAAGCATCGGGTTGCTCAAGTCATTGTCAAACAGGGCGGCAATAATTTCCATGGATAGATATATATTATAACTCGAATCATCTAACAATTCTACGTATAATTGATGCTGTTGTCATTACATTTGACTATTTGCGTGTTCGTTTGATTTTCGTGATAGTGCAATTGCGATACGGTGGCCATTCCGAATACTTTGTTGCACCACCTCGTATTCAATGCTTCGTATGTGACGTATTCAGTGCTTCATATGTGACCTACCCAGTGCTTCATATGTGACGTATTCAGTGCTCCATATGTGGTATATTCAGTGCTTCATATGTAGTATATTCAGTGCTTCCTATGTGACATATTCAGTGCTTCATATGTGATCTATCCAGTGCTTCATATGTGACCTACCCAGTGCTCCATATGTGACGTATTCAGTGCTTCGTATGTGACGTATTCAGTGCTTCATATGTAATATACCCAGTGCTTCATATGTGGCCTATTCAGTGCTCCATATGTGGTCTATCGGAAGCCAATGAGAAAGTTAATGGGGAAGCCAATGGGAAAGTCAATGGGGAAGCCAATGGGGAAGCCAATGGGAGAGTCAATGGGGAAGCCAATGAGGAAGCCAATGGGAAAGTCAATGGGAAAGTCAATGGGGAAGTCAATGAGATGTAGGAGACCCGTTATCGTTATTTCAAGCTCTTCTTCATACAATAGTTGATGTGGTCCTTTCTTCTATGCGAAACAGATAAGACGAAGGACTCGATGAAGCTTTGCGATGGGGAAGCAAACGGGGGTGTAAATAGAGAAAGCAATGAAGAAGCTGATGAGATAGAAAGCCATGTAGGAAGCATTGTTTGAAGCACTGTTTGACGTGTGTTATGCGCCCGATCAACGCGTGTTTTGAAGCATGTAGGGAGTTCGATAGACAGCTCGATAAGGAGTTTAGTATGGAATTCGGTAGAGCGTTTGGTAGGAAGTCTGGTAGGAAGTTTGGTAGGGAGTTTGGTAGGGCTTTCGGTAGGGAGTTTGGTAGGGAGTTTGGTAGGGAGTTTGATAGGGCGTTTGGTATCGAGTCATAAAGAGTGCTTTCTATCGAGCTAATTAGCATGTTTGGTAGGGGGTTTGATAGAGAGTTTGGTAGGGAGTTTGGTAGGGAGTTTGGTAGGGAATTCGGTAGAGCGTTTGATAGGGAGTTCGATAGGGAGTTTGGTAGGGCGTTTGGTAGGGCGTTTGGTAGGGCGTTTGGTAGGGCGTTTGGTAGGGAGTTCGATAGGAAGTTTGGTATCGAGTCATGAAGAGTGCTTTCTATTGAACTAATTAGCATGTGCTATGAAGCATGTACGAAGCAGAGATGAACAAAGATTCAAAACACGCGTTGGATTAGGATCGAAGAAGTCATTAATGGGACGGTTATGAGCACAGTGAGTACAGGTGCGTTGAGACATGAAAAAGGATCGTAAAAAGAGGTAAAGATTGATATATACGCGTACAATGAAGGTAATGACAGGTGCAGGTGTGTACGGGTAAACAGGTAAACAGGTAAAAAAATTTCAATCGTCGGTCAGGTGATTTCCGGTCACCTGATGTACGTACAATGACTTCAATGAACTGTTAAAATCAGGATGGTAGTTTAAGCGAAAGAAAAAGGAATGATGATAGTTTAAACGGAAGAAAACGACTTGCACGGGTCAACGCAGCCAAAAACATAGTGCGGGGTCGAAAAGTTTTGATGTTGGGTCACCTGATGCAACTCTTGGCAACCAACGATCAGAATAAGCCGCTATTCCAGTACTATATAGATATAGATGGTAGATAAGCTGACATCTCACGCGTTAAAGACCGCTGCCGCATCCCTGGCACTCGGGCTAGCACTTGCCGAGAAGCGACAACATCGCGTTACCCCAATAAACAGCTGCTGAAATCTAAGGTAGGTTTGTAACACAGATTCCCTCTAACGAGGTGTCATACTGACATTATCTAGATAACTCCTTGATAGGCTCATAAAGCTTATACCCTCGGGACCAACCAGGTCTTCCTTTCCTTGAGCTCTTCGCCCCGGTCCAGCCGGAATGCCTCCAGCAATTGTGACCGCAACCATCCAATCCACCGTTCTCTCTCTCGCGTCATGCCTCGTTGCAATGTATGTGAGCTCTTCAAAACCTCCGGTCTTCGCGCTCATCACATTCGCTCTGCTATCCACTCCACCAAACTTTTTATGGCAGCAGTACCTAGAAAAGAAGTTTCCTGGCTATTACACCGGGAAGATTGAGATTGATGACGATGGCAAAGGAGCCAAGGTAGAAAAAAAGCTGAATGTGAGAAATACTTTGACAAAGTTTGTCCTGGATCAGACAGTGGCCGCGTTGGTGAACGTGGTGACGTTCCTAGCAGGGGTGAGACTCTTGAATGGAGAGTCGATGGGTGCGTGCTGGCACGTAGTGAAAGAGGTACGCTACGCCCAGCCACACAGAGATAGACACGCACTGTCGCCCTAAGAAGTGGCGTTACGGATTGTAATGCGAGCTAGCTGACTGATATCGGCTTTTCTGAAGGAAACCTGGCCGATCATGCGTGCTGGCTACAAGCTCTGGCCCCTGGTCAATCTCGTGCAACATACTCTCATACCAGTAGACCAGAAGACTGGTACGTATTGTCGGAGTCAATCCCCAGTCTTCTGAGCCCTCGTCTTAAGTCTCCAGACATGTTTCAGAGTATATCGAGCCTTTGTTTTCCTTATCATTCTTTTGATACATCTTGAAACTTGGTTTCACAACTCCATAAGGCAATGCTGACTCTGAGACTAACAACAGTCGTCGGAAGCTTGGTCGGCTTTGGGTGGGGAATTTTTATGGCGCTTCGTGCTACTGCATGAAACAAGGCAGGATAACCAAAGACCGAAAGTGGCTATTAGAGAAGTACTTGATTTCGAATAATTGAATGGGTGGTGGATTGTAAGAGGCTCTCGTCTTTCGAAAACCTTTGTACCCCGAATTTATTAGGCTGGAATGAGCAAGGGTGCCTCTGGAAGGTGCTACATAGATAAGCTCTACTATGCTAAAGAAAGGTACGGCTCTACAATTGCTTAGCCTCTTAGACTCTTCTGCCTTTTCCATTGCACTTGCCTCGGATTGACTCCGCTATCCAAATTTTCAGACTATGGACTGTGACAATCTCTCACTCCAATTACATTGGCAGAAGTGTTAAATGCCATTTGAACTGTGGTATCAAATATGTCACGAACGCCGCCATTCCGAAGTCGTCCACAGCTCCATTTGGCATTTACCAATTTAAATGGTTCACCGCGTCACCTCAGCCACGATACTCCAGGTTCTAGTGGCTTCTCAACTCCTTCGGCCACTCCTCTTACCGCAGCCTTCCCTACTCCATTTGCTACTACGGCATATTCTCCCTTCCGTTCAGCGGGCCTAAAACCTCCAACACCTTACCGCGGACCTATGGACTTCACTCCACGGCGAGGTGATAAGCCTAGGTTTTTCGATAACTATAGGTTGTATCGGATCAGACGTCTTCTGAGTAGCAAACCATTGTGGTTTTTGTTGGTGCTTAGTGCGTTGGCTTTCTGGTGGTTTCATGGAGGCATTAATGAGCTGGATCTCGTTAAGATCAGCACGAGCGGATTTGGGAAGGAGCTATTTCAAGACGCGAGAACCCAGGACTTGCAGTTCTTTCCTGCGACCAATCCTAAAATTCACGTCCGTCTACCCTTCGTGAACTGGAAGATGCTCTTGCTGAACCGGATTAGTACATCGGTCGTTGGACCTCTACTCCAAATCGACTGCGCAAGGACGGGGCTTTCCCAGGTATCTACATTTGGAAAACCTGCCAATGACGGGCTTATATTCCTACTGATGTTCCATTTGCAGGTGTGTATTTTGATATTACAGTCAGAAACACCACGACGCTTCTGCTGTCCCTCCACAATGCAGCCGAGCAGAAGGCGGGTTCCTTAGTCCAATTATCGATTGACCCAGCCGTTCCTCTACCGTCTCCGACTCCGGGTCATATCTCCTTCCGTCCACTTCCGAACGAGGAACCAGCGGCCCCAATCTCATTGCTTGCCCGAGTTGATCAGGAAGAATACATCCTCTTACCTAATGCTTCAGCCCTAGTGTCCGTGTGTTCTGATCATTTGCATAAGGATGAGGAGCATCAAATTCGTATTATCGCCCCTATGACCGACGACCATGGTCGAGGAATTGTCGAATTGGAAGGTATCTGGCTGAGCAAGGGTGGGAAGCTCGCTCGCGTATATGGATCATTGTTGAGCGAAGAGTATGCGGACGAAGACTTGTTTCATGCCGAAAATGACCAAGTGGGCGAGAGACATCGCACAGGTTTGAGCGGCCTTCTGAGAGAAAATGGCAATGGTAATACAGTGCAGACAGCTACAAGCGACGAGGATGAAGATATACCAATCGAGATTCAAGATCGGAAGAAAATACTCGAGGTGATAACAGATTTGCCAGGCTCATTCAGTGGCAGACAAAGAGGTAGGCGCACTGGTGGCGCCGATGGTCTATTAGCTGGTGTCATGGGTTGGGAGTATTTACTTGGAGAAATGTTTGGAGCTGATCACGTCGGTATTGGTGTTGATGGTATGTGTCTCACGCAGAATTGTATCGGCGGCGCTGGTCAGCCCGCTGGAATGGGTGATGTCTTCTTCCGCAGGTAAGTGACCTTCCGGCGTACCACAATTTGGAGTCTTGTGTTGGGTATATGAACTCAGCCTTGTGTAGTGGCCCATACGGCTCTGCATATTTCGAGCACCCATGGATGTTTGATGCTTACATTCCGGACATTATAGTAAGCAGTGTATCATGCTACTCAAAGCTACCTTAATGACAATCAACAGGTACTCAATATGGGCGGCTCTGACGAGACATCATTCGGCAGTAATGCATCTGATTATGATATGAGCCGATGGGAGCTGTCTGAACTCTTCGAGAATACTTACGTGTCTCTCATTAAAGCAATTCGCGCTCTAGCCTATCCGAAACACCCAGCGATAGTCCATAGCGAGAGATCAGGCTCGTCCAATTTACTGAGCACGGCACCGGCCTCGATTCCAATCTTCGTCCTGCGGCCTTTTCGAGGCCAGGTCGAGCATGAGACACAGAATGTAGTCGCTCGACTTCGTGCCGACGGCGACAAAGCAGTCTTCTGGCTCGATACGTCTGGTTGGCTTGACCTGGACAACGAAAGTACGGAAGTGGGGGACTTCTTCCTCGATGAAAGTACAACGCCGAAGAAGTGGAGACTGACGGAGCAAGGGAACCAAAGAGTAGCTATCTTTCTCCACATGCATGTCTGCAGATATCTAGCAGGTGCAGAAGAAAAGTGCGCTTTCTTACCTCACGAGGTGTACCAAGGAAAGGTTTTCGATCCTGATGAGGCTAACTTTGATCGCTATGTGGAGAATGAGAAAGAAAGGAAGCTGAAGAATCTGTTTTGGGAGGATAGGATAGACTAGAATGTGTGATGGGCAAGGTATATTCGGTATAGATAGAGCAGCTGAAGTAGGGTCTATGCGCTATGGAACCAGCGCACACAGTCTGGGCTATTAGATTTCTAGTATATCCAAATGCATAGCTAGCTTAATCCCATTCGTTGACGTTCAATCAACAGACTAAGGTACCGTAATATATCGCAGAAACGGTCGGTTATCTGGGAAAGTTTAGCGAGATCTGATAAGGTACAGTACAAGTGGATCCGGGACCGTGGAACTGGTCCGGACTTCAATTGAACTTCTATAGATACTTCAGCTTCACGCCAACGACGAGTTACGGAAAGCACTGTGCTTTTTGAAGGACTTCATTGGGGGCATTTGAACTTGCATCCGTCCCAATCGACATTGGTAGGTCCAGGTACCGCCCCTGGACCTCTCTGCTATTCTTTGCACAATGAGGCGGCAAGACCAGCCTGGCTTTAATCGGCGGAAATCTTCAACGGTCCACTACCAGACGTTCCCCACTCCTCCACCGAAGTCAAGAGGCCAACCGCCGTCTCTCTCTCCATCATCCTCAAATGATGGCACTCAGGAGCCCCGCAGCAAGTCCAACGCTTCCAATCACCCCAAAACACCACTGCCAAAGAGGCAGCTCGCCATACTCGCCATAATAGCTTTGGCGGAACAGACCGCACTCAATTCGATAAGCCCGTACCTACCTCAAATGGCATCATCGTTCCCGGAAGTTGATCCTGGCCAGGTTGGGCTGTACGTTGGCACCATTGCGTCTTCATTCGCTCTTGCACAATTCGCGACAAATTTCCTCTGGGGCTGGGTCTCAGATAGGATAGGGAGAAAACCAGTTGTGCTTCTGGGAACGCTTCTTACGGCGGCATGCTTTGTTGCGTTTGGTTTCTGCAGAACATTGTGGCAGGCAATACTGGTGCAGGTGCTGATGGGGTTGGTGAATGGGAATCAATCTGTGGTGTCTACGTGCTTAGGGGAAATCACGGATCGAAGCAACCAGTCAAAAGCTTCCATTTATCTACCAGTCATATACGGTCTAGGTGGTATCACAGGACCACTCCTGGGCGGCACCATGGCCTCGACTCAAAGCCAACCTTCTCAAGATGAACCCTTCCCTTACATACGACCTAATATCCTTTCAGCAGCAATTTTAGTGGTCGACCTAATCTTGACCATGATATTTTTGGACGAGAGTTTAGAAGAGGCACGGGATCTTCCTCCACTTGGCAGAAAAGTGACAAATGTGTTTAGCTGGGTATGGCAATTTGCTAGCCTTAGCCGCCCAACCTATCTCAACGATACTGCTACTCGTCATCATAGGGCATCATATCTGAACGGCAATGCTACCGTAGATGAAGACGACGAGAATGAGTCCGAGATAGATGCATCGTCTCGAGAATCGATGCCGACATTACTGCCTCGTCATGCTACAGATCTTAGTCGCAAGCAAGTTTTCACTAGGGATACAATACTTCTTCTTTCTACCTTTATAATTTTCCAGCTTTCAAATATATCCTATAATTCGCTTTACCCGATCTTCGGTCAAGCTGCTCCACCAACAGGAAGAAGTCTTTCACCCAAAGAGATTGGGGTGTCGCTTGCATTTGCTGGTGCAATGACAATTGTATTTCAACTGGATTTCTTTGGCAGAATGCGGGAGAAGATGGGCAATAAAACAACCTACAAGGTTGGCTTAGCTGGTATGGTACTTGCATATTTGTTTATGCCGTGGGTAGGCTACAAACTTGTCCAGAATGGCGACGGAGGTATCTCAAGCGGCAAAGGCTGGTTGTACGTGGAATTAGGGATTATACTTTTGATAAGGTCTTTGGCAGCGGTGACGTGTCTTACAAGCGCTCTGCTACTTGTAAGTACCTCGCTCTGTTCACCTATCCGCAGCTCAGACTACTCAGACTTACACTTCGGAACCTCTAGATCACCAATTCTGCCCCTAGTCACTCGGTACTTGGTACCCTCAACGGCCTTGCTCAAACACTCTCGGCAGCCGGCCGCGCCGTGGGTCCTTTCCTCTCCGGTGGCCTCTTCTCAATCGCTACCCACATCCGCCCAAAGGGTGAAGCCCTAGCTTTCGGTGTTTTTGGCGGTATAGCTTTCCTTGGATTCCTCATGAGCTTGGGGATCCGTGGAGGAGGCCTTGAGGCTGAGGGATGGGACGAAGAAGAGGGGAGTGAAGACGATGAGAATCATGGTGAAGTAGAAGATTCTTCATCATAGTTATGGAAGTCGTCGATCGTCTTATGCCCAGTTGTAAAATGTCTGCCCTTGAGCGTCGGCGTTAGTGGGGACCTGCGCTTGCACAGTCCTGCCTGGTAATTGATGGAAAAGTCAGTAAGTTGACGATTTACATTTGCCGATACTCAGCATCGGGTCCTGCCCAAAGTAGTAGACCTTGAGTACTATAAACTTAACTTTGAAATAGCGACCCTATCTCCTCTACCTGCGAACTCCTGCGAATGGATCACCCACATGTCAACCTGTGTTCCGAAAAAGACTCAGCGCTGGAACGTTTGCAAATTCTGTATTGATATTGGCTCGGTGGAAGACATGGGCTGTGTTGGACTTTCTGCAAACACTAGCCATCTCCTTCTACACTATACAAACGGTCCACATTAGTGCACTCTGCACAAGAATTTCGACACATTCGTAGGTGTATCAAATGAATTCTCGACGCCCTAAGACGGCGCTGACAATCATCGCTTATATGTGTTAGCCGCGGTATATCATGTTTTCAACATTTGCCCCATGAGTTTTGCAACATCATCGAAACTGGGATCCGCACTACTCTAGGATGTTCTACCTTCCACCCTTGCGCCGCCTTCTGTTGCCGGCTATTGTACTGCTGACACTAATCGTCTTCTACCGTTCCAGCTTACGAGTACCGACTTCTCTGCCATCGTTTGTCCTTCATCCGCCAGCTCCTCCTACAGAGGGGATCCGTGTGTTAATAGCAGGCGTTCAATTGCAGCCCCTACCGGCGGCCAACTCTTCGAATAATCATCTATCCCCCCCAAACAAGTACTTCTATACCTATAACACAGGCGGGAAATCATCAAACAGAACAGGAGCCTTGTTACTCTCACAACCAATACTTAATCCACATTTCGAAACTCTGTTCAAATGCCCAAGGCAAGGCAACCGGTACACCGGCCACATTCGAGTGCCTAGTATCATCCAAAACGTGTCGGATATTCCAGCAGGAGCAACAAAACCCGAGGCAAGAGAGTTCTGGAACCCGACCATCATCTCTCTTCCTTACTGGTCCGAGAATCAATACTTGGTGGTCAGCCGGATCGTCACGAACGGCGGTCATCAGGAGAATGTATTGTGCGAAGCCAACGTGTGCTACACTGGTTCTAAGGAGAACGCAAGACCAGGTGAAAAGCCATGCACAGCTGATGATCTCATCCATACTGGGCCAACTGGAGGTATGAGATGTGCTTCGGCACCTGTGACCCTCAGTGTTCCTCCGACACCGGCAGAGGAATGTACTGGCAAATTTGGTACCTATGTTGACATCCCCGGGTTCCATGATCCTCGGATCTTCTGGAGTGGAAAAGGCGAGCCACTGATGATGGTCAATACTCAGTAAGTTCGGTTAGTAACCTTTGGAGAAGACACTGACAATCTCAAGGTCTCGCTATGCTTGTTTTGGTTTGTGGATCATTGACCTCCGTAGCCTCTATCCACCGCTCCAAATCCTCCTTTCATCTTCCCCTACTCATCCTTCTCTCGGCCCTCTCAAATCTTACCCAACACTCACCGAACTTACTCGAAATCCCGCCGATACGAGGGGGCCCATTGAAAAGAACTGGATGCTCTTCTTTACCACTTCCGGCGAGTCATACATACACTACGACCTCTCAAACCCACGTAAGGGCGACCGGGGCCGAACCTTTGCCAAACTTCTTGGCAACGGCCTCACAACGACTAATCTCACCGATCCTTTGGAGCTCCCATGCCTTCGCAATGGCGATGCCGAAGAACCCGACCCGATAAAAAGGGGTGGCACGTTTCACCAGGCGACGAACTCCCTACGCTTAGTTCTTTGCAGCCGGTCGGACAGCAACTGCAAACCCACACCGGACAATACTGTTTTTTTCGCAATCATTCATCGGAAATTTCTAAACCATCTCAAATTGCCGCTACGCTACGAACGACACATCATAGTCTGGTCTGCCATTCCTCCATTCAGCATGGTTGGACTCTCGCAGCACCCGCTTCTTATGGCAAATGAAACTACTATGGGTTGGACGGAAGCACAGAACTGGGACGACGATCCTATCAATGCCAAAACCGTTGCTGCGAACCAAAAATTTGGGAATTATACTGAACCATATGGTGGGAAAGAGTACTGGGCATATTTCACATATACTGTTAGTATCTCGTATGCGTGGGGCAGAACTGATGCAGATGAAGTGGAGGGAAAGAATGTCGGCTACTTGGACGACGAGGTAGTGCTCGGTATTGGGATTGACGACAAGGGACAGGGATTTGCAAGAGTGAAGGCGGGTGATCTAGTGCAATGTTTGAAGGCTTGTCCTGGGAGGGAGAGAGACATCAAGAGGGATGGTGAGTAAGTGTAATTTGATGCGACAGATAGAGCTGTGCGGAAATAGCCGGAAAAATCCTCGCTTGCTGAACGGTTGCTTCGAATTTTGAAGGTTCAACAAGACGCAAAGGAAAACCCACCATGCACTAAGTGCTTCACCCTAGATCAAACTCTGGGATCATCGAGGAGACTCTGCTTGCATTGTCTACAGCCCAACAAAAGCCTTCATTGCTCAATCGATATTTCTACGTTCGTCTTCGCGCTCCTTCTTTCTTTCTTTGTCAAGACGTCAAGAGACCCGAAAGCACGTGGAGAAGCTCCTTCTTCGAGAAAAAATGTCACATATGACCCCTACATCCACATCTCAACCACGGTCTATGATCCTGCAATGTATCCCCAATCCTTCTTCTCTGGTTTTCCTTTATTCATCCATTACAGAATGTTGATCAATGCTGACCAACTTGGGCTTGTAACAATCGTTTCAGAGTACTGCTAAGGACCATATCTGCTTCTGCAAAGTCCTTCACCGCTGTTCGTGTTGCCTCACCGCCGATTGCGCCTCAAGGGAGATCTACGGTCCCTTTCGCAATGAATCACGAAGTGAACATACCTCCAAGGGGATCTTCCAAGTTCCACATGACCCATGACGGAGGGACACTGCATTTTAGAACGCCTTCCAAGTCCTACGGTGTGGACCATTGCAATGTAAATCCCATCAGTGCGTTCTTCAAACCTCAAGAAATGGATAGTGAAAAGGCAATTAACCCTAGACCTACCGTCAAGACACCAATTCCTAACAGAGGCCGTATCCTGGAAGACTACCCCGAGAACATTGTTAACTTCGATGGCCCCGAAGACCCGGTAAATCCACTCAACTGGTCTACTGTGTATAAATGGAGCATCGTGGTCCTGATATCCATCATGAGCCTGGTCGTGTAAGTCACTTTTCCCCCTTCTTGCGGTTCTTGTACCTTTTCTGATGTTGAACTCCTTATAGTAACCTGGCAATCCTTATGTGCGCACCTGCAACACCCAGTATCTTACTCGAATTCAACTCGAGTAACCCTCTCGGGTCCACAATCTTGGTTTCGATATGGGAGCTTGGGGAAGTGTTCGGTCCTCTAATCGTGGCCCCATTATCCGAGCTTTACGGACGACTACCAGTCTACCACACTGCAAACATCCTGTTCGTTCTGTCTTCCGCGGCTGCTGCCAAGAGCCCAAGTATCAACGTCCTCATTGGATGTCGCTTTCTGCTTGGACTTACCGTCGCTTCCACAACGCTAAACTCGTGCATCGTGGCTGATATGTTCGGAGAAGAAAACCGCGGTCGAGCTCTGGCTATTATGGGTATGACACCTGCTATTGCACCTGTACTAGGGCCTGCCGTTGGTGGTTACATATCCGAATACCTAGGATGGCGTTGGACCTTCTGGACCATAACAATCGCAACTGGCATCTTTGAGCTTTGTTTCCTTGCGACTTACCGCGAATCCTACAAGGTTGTTATTCTGGAGCGGAAAGCTCGTCGTCTACGTTTTGAGACTGGCAACGGCCTCCTGAGGTCACGCTATGACAACGGTCTTTCCGGGTTCACGTTACTAGGTGAATTGATTCTACGGCCATTCACATTATTATTCGTTTCTCCCGTCATCATCCTCGTGTCAATCTGCGGCGCTTTTGCGATCAGCTACACCTACGTCGTCATTACTTCCATCAGCGGAATCTACGAATTGGAGTATAGCTTCTCGCAAGGACCGCTGGGTCTCACCTATCTTGGCCTAGGTATTGCTATCTAAACCCTCTGCACACTTCCCTGACGCTGTCACTTTGACATTCTCCAATGACTGTTGTCGGCTAATTTTTCCAGGCTCCGGCATGATCCTAAGTGCCATTCTCTGCGGCGCATACCTTAACCACCGCCGAGCCAAACCTCCAACCTCAACCCCTCCCAAACCTGAACACCGTCTACACCCAATGATTCTCGGCCACCTCCTTGTGCCCCTCGGTCTTATCGCTTACGGCTGGACCGCTCAGTACCATACCCACTGGATCTTCCCCATCCTCTCCAGCGCCCCCGTCGGCTTCGGCTTCGTCGCTGTCTCCATCGCTTCGTGGGGCTACTTAGTTGATGCTTTTGGCATCTACGCCGCTTCAGCCACAGCGGCTGTGACAGCGCTGAGAAATATTTCGGCGGTGGCGCTACCGCTGGCGGGACCGGTATTGTTTGCGAAGGTGGGGGTGGGGTGGGGGTGTACGATCTTAGGGGCTGTGGCGATGGTAGGGACTATCGTGCCGGTAGTATTGATGAGGTGCGGGGAGAGGATGAGGGGGCGGGGGAAGTTTCAGGTGAGGGTTTGAGGTGAGTCAAAATGTCGTGGTAAGAATAGGTGGATGTCTGGATGGTCGTAGTAAGGGCCGAAGGAAGGGTTGTATGACTGAACCACCGCAGAACTATCATGATGACGGTGTATGATTGCTTACGCGCTTGAGATTATGGCATTGATTTGAAGGGTTGGGAAGTACTGTATCTGAATTCTTTGCTTGTGGATCGTCTCCCCTCTTTGTAATCAATATCTGTATCAGATTAGCATTTAGCTTTAGCTTTGTTCTTCATGTACCATATTGTTTGTAACTCAAGCCTTTACACAAGAATTCCCCTTCTAGCAACTTTGGTGCCTTGGTCAATCTCTCTCTAAGTCAAATTCGGTGACGTGCGCTTACTAGTGGGGGGTTTTCCTAGAAAAGGGGGTTTTCGAAGAGTGGGATTAGAAAGAGTGTGATTGAGGGCAAGTGCAATGTCTGCAATGTCCGTGGGGACGGGATTGGGGGACTCTGAGCGAAAGTTGGAGAATATTTCCCCTCGCTGAATATATGAAACGCGCTTTATGCATATGTACAGTACATCAGTATCACGCAGGCCAATTCAATTCGCAAAGGCTGTACGAGCTGCGTAGGGTTAGGCTGGGGTGGGTCTACCTATGTGACTATGACCATACATACTGTAATACCCTGCTCAGGACCTGCTTTTATTGTAGTCCGACTGCTCGACAGGTAAGTGGGTGGGTGGGTGGAACCCCTTTTGTTTTATCGTTGTTGTTGTGTGTACTGTAGCGAGAAAGCTGAGGGGTTGGGAGGAGGGAGATGGGGTAGATTTGGGGGGGGAGGTTTGTGTTGGAATACGAGGTCATATGGGGCATTTTGGTAGGTAGGTTGAAGCTGGATAGGAGTCTATCTAGGAGCGAGCAGGTAAAACTCTACTAGCGGGCCCCAGCCCTATCAGCCCTATGTAGGCGGAGATTACCATCTCCCCTATTTCCAACAGTTTGGTCAAGGGGAATGGGGGAGGAGATGGAGGGGTTTGGGGAATGGAGAGGGTGGGGATGGGGTAGTCAGGTTTCTGATTTTGGAAAAAGGTGTAGAAGTTGCGTCTGGATTGGGGGGGTTGGGGGGGGGGATTGTTAGATTACTATGGTGGTGGGACGACGTGTGTGTATCTTGGAGAACGAAAACCGTCCCCACCTTCTTTGTTTTTTGATATTTCATTTCTAGACGGGTGCGGCGATTACCCCTCCCCCGGCCATATCCCTTCCAAAGATCAAAAACCTCTGTTCTGGGAATATATAAGCTGTTGTAGTCGTGGCTGGGGATAATATTGGGGGGGTTTTGGAGAGGGGGGGTTTTTTACGGGTGGAAGAGTGGTGTGGGGCCGGGCGGGCAGGTATGAACCTTTTAGCGTTTCGAGAGCGGAAGGTTTCTTGGAGTCATGCTGGGGAGGTTTGGGGAGATAGGGGGGTTGCTGTGGTGGTTGGGGTTTGGTTGCGGGGCGTCTAGTGGTGTTTGTTGTGCTGGGATGTTTTTTTTTGGGTTTTTTTTTGGTGTGTGAATGTTTTCATGGGTGGAGGAGGTGAGCTGTGAGGGTTTAGTGTTGTAGTGATGGGGAATGCTTTGTGCGATGTTGGGGAGGTTCTCTTTTTTTAGTACGTGAGGAAGGAGAGGAGTAGCGAAATGCAAGGGATGAAGTAATTATTTCGTGGAAAGATGTCCAGAAGAAGATTTTTTGAGGAATCTGAATGAAACTGTATCAAAACAGCGACTGTGGCTGGAAGGAAATCTGGTATCATTCTTATATCCAAACTAATATGATTATCATTAAACCCAAAAGCCTGTCATAATCATTACCCATACCACACCATAGCCCTCCACTCGCCCATCCCTTCACCCCCGAAAGCCCTCCTATTCACTTCTTCCCACCACCTCCGAGCATCCCCCCACTTAGACTCTCCGTCCACCCCTTCTGCGCCTGCTCCTTATCCAACGGCCCCGTATCGCCCCGCTCGGCTCTGTTCACACCTTCCTTGCTGACTCCTTCACCAACGGGGGCCAAGAGGCCGCCTTTGGCGAACTGGCCGCCGACGCCCTCTGCGACGCCGTCTTGGATGGCGTTGACGTTTTTGTCGCCGGTAACGTGGGTGCCGAGTTTATCTAGATGGGCGTTAGATGGAGGATTCTGAGGTTGATGAGAGGGGATGGAGTCACCTTTGGCGGTGTAGGAGGTTTTATTTTCGCCCCAGTAGCCGAGGACTTTGTCTTCGATCCAAGGCATGTAGGAGTTGTAGTAGGAATCGTACTGTTTCTTTGTCCACTCCATGATCTTTTGCTTCTTTGGGTTTTTTGCTTGCTTGGAACTCTGCGAGTGGAGACCCAGTGATTCAGTGTGCGTTGTCTGAACGCGCTTTCGTGGGAACTGGGGGGTAAAGAAGTAACTGCTTATGAGTTGATGATGGGGATGGATGGTCTCAAAGTAGGATTTAACAAACATGGCAGCGCGACGTGACTGGATGATGCACAATGCACAGGCCACATGACGTCGCCGATGACCAGGAACTGGGAGATTCCACGATTGCAGGGATTAGATCTTGTTTCGGGCCGATGGCGCATCTGGACTTTGCTGTGGCTGAAAATGATAATAAGGTAGTACAGTACATACCACGAGGGGATCGCCAAATTATGCAGACATTTGCCGAGCAAAATTGAGTGTAAATAGTGCAGAATTCGTAGAAATCAGTAGAATCAATTACACTGCACTTCGTACATGATCTGAACGTCATACAGAGCTTTATAGATGTCTCATATAGTGCTCCCTTTGGCTGCTGTCGGGAGGCCACTTTTAGCGTATTCGCTTAGTTCACCAGTAGGAACCATAGAATATCACCCTGAACTGATTTTATTGATGCTATTCAGATGCTATTGTGATATGTAGCCCGACAAGGACCGTTTCTACATAGGGGGATATCACAGATGTCACAGCCAAAGATAGAACGCTTTCTCCGCTTGCCACCACCTAAATTTGGTGTAATTACACCGAGAACTTGTCGTTTTCTAGGCCTGACTGTTAAGCCTATCTCCTTGCACCCACGACAGTCCTCAGAGCTCTTTCTTTTGCAGATTTGATGATCATCTAAACGTATCATTGAACGTTCAATTGCAGGCTCAATTGACGTTCTTTTTCGCTTCAGAAACTGTCTTTCAGATGCCTGAATTAGACCTGTAGCCAGAGCCGTTCTGAACTTGCTATGAACAGTGTATTTAGCCTCCTTCGAAACCTCTGAATGCAAAGAGAGTGTGTAGGCATTGATAATGCTGATTTCAATGAAGAACTCGTACAAGGCTTTGTGTCCTCCTGATCTACATCGACGGTTGTATGCGTAGGTATATTGACCCAACTGACGTTCGAAGGCATCTGAATAGGCTCAAATCGATCGCCTACAACAGTGATAGGACGCAGATTAGGACGGTCAGTTCCTAAATCAGTTGAATCAGGTACTACGTCGCAGGAAGGCATTATCGAGGTGGGTCAGAACAATAGGGGGCTTTGTTGACATTGTTTCTATTTACAAAAAATAACCTTTTTGACGGAACCTTACCGAATCTGGTTAGGGTTAACCTTAAAAATTAACCGAATCCTAACAGCAGCCAAAGGGATACATGCTTCAAGTGCCCCATATGTGGCCTATCCAGTGCTTCATATATGACGTACCCAGTGCTCCATAGAAGAGATTTACCCACGGTAAAGTCCGTGACCGAAGGCGCTTGATCGATCGTGCCTTAGCCGAAGCTGAGCTAGTCCCGAACAGTATCAGTACATGATCTGTGAGGACCTCCACCCTCGTCCAGGGTCTTCGAGCTTCGAGACCGAGGTGACCCGAACAGATAGAGAGTACTACGGTACTCTATAAAGGCAAAGATTGATACTCCGCAAATCTACATTCGATGATTCGATCAGCTTACTCGCTGTCGCACATTCTGCCCCCCAAACCATAGTCATCTAAGATTCGATCTAGAGTGCTGTCACACTTCTCGAAATGCCAGAACAACACCCCGCCTCCCATATCAACGTCGAAAGTCTTCCCCAGCTGCTGCGCGATGATACAAAAGTCAAGGTCGCTGGAATAGACGTTGATGGAATGCTTCGTGGGAAGCTCATGTCAAAAAAGAAGTTCCTTTCTATCGCGAGCGATGGCTTTGGCTTCTGCTCCGTCATCTTCGGCTGGGATATGCATGATCAGACCTACTTTAAAGAATTGAAGATCAGCAACAAAGAGAATGGGTACAGAGATATCATTGCAGTGCCAGATCTGAGTAGCTTCAGGAGAATACCATGGGAGGATAATGTTCCATTCTTCCTAGTCAGCTTCCTGGATCCGGAGACAAAAGACCCGGTTAGCGCGTGCCCACGAGGACTGCTAAAGACTGCTGTTGAAAAGCTGAAGAAGGGAGGTCTAGGAGCTATGGCTGGAGGTGAGTTCGTTAACGCCATACACAATATTTAAACATACAAGCGTGTTGTTATTTGCCTTGACCAGAGTAGCTGACACTCGAGGATCCTGTAGCTGAGTATGAGTTCTTTCAATTTCGGGCGCCAATTAACCCTAATGTACCACCTTCCGAACGAAATTCCTCATCTACCGCGAGATTTTTGAAAGAAAACCCAGTCAACTCGCTTCCTCCTCTCACAGAAGGCATGTTTGGCTACAGCCTCACAAGACCGGTTCACAATCAAGACTATTACTACGGTATATTTGATGCTTGCGAAAAGTTCAGGTGCGATATCGAAGGCTGGCATACCGAGAGTGGGCCTGGGGTTTTCGAAGCGGTATGGCTATCTAGCTCACCACTGTTCCAAGGGGGATTTACGCTTACAAACATGGCAGGCTCTGGAGTTTGGGGAGATTCAGCAGATGGCAGATAGAGCTGGATTGTTCAAGTCGGTAAACCATCTCTAAGGTGACATAATGTAGATACAATACTGACAATCGGCGTCTAGATACGTTGTGAAGTCGCTGGGTAGCAAGTTTGGAATAACACCATGCTTCATGGCAAAACCTCGAGAAGGTCTACCTGGAAATTCTGGACATATGCACGTCTCAATAGTGGATAGAGACGGCAAGAATCTCTTTTACCGTGGCTTAGAAGATCCGGATCCCCCATACTCAGACCTTGCGAATCTATCAGATATGGGACGTCATTTCCTCGCTGGTTTACTGGACGGACTTCCCGATGTCATGCCCCTAGTTGCCCCAACAGTAAACTCCTATAAGAGACTTGTCGAGAACTTCTGGGCCCCTGTAACCGTGTCGTGGGGTCTAGAGCATCGAGCAGCATCAATTAGGCTGATCGCCCCACCCACGGCGAGCCCAAAGGCTACCAGGTTTGAGGTCAGAGTCGCAGGTGCAGACGCCAACCCCTTCTACGTGCTGGCTGCAATTCTAGCCCTGGGCTGGCGAGGAGTTGAAAACAAGATGGAGATCAAAGTACCTCCTCTGGGGAAGGGAGAAGATGTGGGAGGCGCATCTGACAAGGGCGTACGCTTAGCCAAGTCACTGAAGGAGGCAAATGCACGGTTCATAAGGAAAGAGAGTGTGGCTCGAAAAGTGTTTGGCGATGAGTTTGTGGATCATTTTGGCGGCACTAGGGAACATGAGGTCAGGCTCTGGGATGAAGCTGTCACCGACTGGTTCGTCTCGACCAATCCACCATTGAGAACATCTGCTGACATTCATCTAGGGAGGTAAAGAGGTATATCGAGACTGTCTGATGAGCATCGAAATCTTCTTAGAATTCATAACATGAAGCAGCGTTACTCCTCATTTCTCTAGCATGAATTTTATTCTTGACGATATCCGCTTCCTGACCTTGGCCTTCTATTTCTTGGGCCCTTCATTTTCTACTGTACGATAGGCCCCAACAGTTCAGAAGGCACAACGTGACCTCTCGAGAGCATATGTTATCAATCAAGAACGGAGCTCGGATATTGTGCGACTTAAGTCCGACAATAGTTTCGATTAAAGGTCTTCCGAGATCCCGCCCAGCCCCACTTCATATTCCAAAGAAACCCCGTCTTATCAGACATTGCAATCCTACAGAGGCTGTCATTACCTTCTCGATTGCTATATAAACCAAGCTCAGTCCCAGCAAGAACCAGAGTCACCATGTCAGCGCTACAAAGCGAGGTAACCCACCAGGCGTGCCATTGCATTGCGTGCCATACGCTCTTCTAATAAGTCTCAGGCCTGCTGCAGTGTCCCCCCAGCCGTTGCCAAAGATTACAAAGAAAAGGGCAAATATGTCGATTACGATGGCATGAAGACATGTACGCCTGTCCCCCTCCTTCCACGCCAATTAACCCTTTAACCCCAACACCCAGACACCACCGGCCCCTCCTCCGCCACTTCCGCCATTCTCATCATCTACGACATCTTCGGCTTCAGCCCGCAAGCCATCCAAGGCGCCGACATCCTCGCTCACGCCGACTCTTCCCACCAATACCAAGTCTTCATGCCCGACTTTTTCCATGGGAAGCCGCTTCCTCGCAGCGACTATCCTCCTGACACCGACGAGAAGAAGAAGAACGTTGCAGCCTTCTTTGGCGGGCCGGCTGCGCCCCCAAAGAACGTCGAGAAGGTTTTGGAGATGGTCAAGGCGATTGGCGAAAAGCACTCGGGCATCAAGAAATGGGGTAGTGTGGGAATGTGCTGGGGCGGCAAGGTTAGTTCCTCCCTCCCTCAACCTCTACCCATCCGGAAACTGGCGGCCGACAATACGTTCCAGATCGTCTCCCTAACCGCCCAAGCCAACACCCCCTTCTCCGCCGTCGCAGAAGTCCACCCCGCCATGGTCGACGCCAACGACGCCAAGGGCATCAAAGTCCCCCTCTGCATGCTGGCTTCCAAGGACGAGGACCCTGAAGCCGTGAAGAAGTTCGGGGAGGCCCTGACGGTGAAGAGCCATATCGAGACCTTTGACGATCAGGTGCATGGGTGGATGTCTGCGAGGTGAGTCGCTCCCTTTTCCCTTCTGACTATGGGCATCGTTGAGGGAGGGAGTGATTGGGTGGCTGATGGCGTTTGGCAGAGGCGACTTGGAAAACGAGCGGGTCAGGGCCGAGTACGAGCGCGGGTACAAAGTTTTGCTGGACTTTTACCACCAGCACTTGTAAGTGGGATGGATATCTCAAGGTTAGTGATGGCTTTTTGCGAAAAATTCCCTTTCATGGTTTTGAGAATCTTGGGGTTTTGCTGATGGCTGGCTGGCCGGGGGATGTAGAGACGGGCAGATGGCTACCTAGGTCGAAGATCCGAGCTGAGGCGTGGAGATGGAAGCAACTTACAGTAGCATACAAGCAGCGAACAATCCAAAACATCACATCAGCCAATTGGATTTCCTCCTCCCTCTTTTACTCCCTCACTTCCTTTAACCTCGATGTACGGAATATAAAGTAGTCTACATACCCACCCAAACCGCATGTCAAACCCACCCATCCCATCCCCTCCACGAACACACCCACTCACACCCTCACCTCCACACCCACACCCACACCCACACCCCCACCTCCTTCACATACCCATCCCATCCCCTCCACCCCTCCTCCACACCTCCTTCCCACACCCTCACCTCCATCCCCACCCCCATCCCCCATCCCCTCCCCCATCCCCATCCCCATCCCCTCCACACTCACCCTCACATCCATCCCCCCCCCAAATTCTCCAACCCCCAGCCCAGCCCAGCCCCCTCACTCCCTCCCTCCCTCCATCCCTCCCACTTAGAACCTTATCCCTCCCCAACCAGCCAACCAGCCAACCAGCCAACCAGCCAACCAGCCAACCAACCAGCCAGCCAGCCAGCCAGCCAGTCACCCAACCAGCCAACCAACCAGCCAACCAGCCAACCAACCAGCCAACAAACAAACAGCCAGCCAGCTAGCCAACCAACCAACCAACAAACAAACAAACAAACAAGATGACCTCACGGTTCCGCAGCCGGTTCGGTTCGTTTGTTTTAATAGGGTTTTTCTAGAGTGGAGGGTGAGATTGGAGAACTAGAGGTAGAGGAAAGGGAATTCTCCAACCCCCAGCCCAGCCCAGCCCAGCCCAGCCCCCCTCCATCCCATTTACTGTAGAATCTTATCTCTCTCCAACCAGCCAACCAGTCAGCCAACCAGCCAACAAGATGACCTCACGGTTCCGCAGCCGGTTCGGTTCGTCTGTTTTTCTGCCGTTTTCTGCCGTTTTCTCTAGAGCGAAGCAGAGAGGAAAAGATGAGATTGGAGAGATGGAGGTGGAGGTGGAGGAAAGGGAATTCCCCAACCCCCAGCCCAGCCCAGCCCCCCCTCCATCCCACTTACTGTAGAATCTTATCCCTCCCCAACCAACCAGCCAACCAGCCAACCAGCCAACAAAGAAGGTGACCTCACGGTTCATCTGTTTTTATGCGGGTTTTTCTAGAGTGGAGGGTGAGGGGGAGATTGGAGAGATGGAGGTGGAGAAAGGGAAGGGAAGGGAAGGGAAGGGAAGGGGGAGGGGGAGGGGGAGGGGGAGGGGGAGAGGACGAGGACGAGGACGAGGGGATGAAGCACACATGTCATGGTGGAGCAGACAGAGAGATTTTGTAGATGGGGTTTTAGTCGATGATGAAGAAGAAACTCGACAAGTGGATATCTGCATCGCCATATCTGCACACACACGCTCAAATACTCCACGCAAAATATACAAAAAAAAACAATCACATCCCCCTCGACTTCCAGAACCACACACTTACTCCCCTTTCCCCGAGAAACCACCCGCTACCAGTCTCCGCACAACACACACTAATCCGACGCAGCAGCAGGCATAAACATTAACCCCGCCACCTCCCTCTTCCTCTCCCTCACCAACACCTCCACCGCCCGCTCAAAATCAACGCTATTCCCACTATCCGTATCCGCCAGCGCCTTCTTGGCCCTCCTCTCCTCGAACCCCATGCCCACCAGCCGCTCTACCGCCACGTCGACTGGGTCCCGGACTTGGGGGCCCGAGGGAACGGTGAGGAGGGGGAGTGAGGGGTGGTGGGTGAGAGTTTGAGAGTAGGTGGGGAGGGCGGTTTGCGGCCTCGGAGAAGGCATGGGAGGAGAGGGGGTGGGCATGTCGAGTTTTTCGAGGATGTCGGGGTATTTGCTCATGGGGCGGTCTTCGCTGGGGGGAAGGGCTTTGAAGCCCGGTTCGCTGCGTTTTGCGCGGATTTCGGCGGCGTGCACGGCTACTTTCTGGCGGGAGGCGAGGATGGGGTCGGAGAGGTCGGGAGAGGGGGAGTTGTGAGGAGAGGTTGTCGCGTGGACTGTCGGATGGCGTTGGGCCATTTTCTCTTCGTAGACGCGCGAGACGGCTTCTTTGAGGAAGGTGGAGCGCGAGGAGCCGTGCGTAAGTTGGGACCAGGCGGTGTAACCTCTGGAGCGGGCGTGGGCAAAGGTAGCCGCGGTTGGGGATGTAGGGGAAGTGACGTCGAGGATTGTGGGCGGAGCGAGGGTGAGGAGGTGATAGGTCCATTCCTCTATTCCAAGGTTAGCTGGGTAATATTTGAAGAGATGAAGCTACTGACCAAGGACTACGTCTTCTTTCTCATCATCACCAACGGTAATGTCCATGTTCTCGAAGACGCCGTAGTCGCGAGCCTCTTGACGTTTCCCATGTAAGCCACGAACCAAAACACCTAGACATGTCCAGATCTCGGTCATGTCGTACAGATCCTCGGCAGTAAGTCCACCCACGTTACCTTCGCCAAATCCAGCTGGTGGGAAGAAAAGGTTGACGCCTTCGCCAGCATCCTTCCTTTGTTGTTTTGCCATAGCTCCACCTCTTAGCCAGTCCATTTGACTGACGATATCGTCTTCCCTGTTTGTGCCACACCCAAATACCTGACAGAAGGTCCATACACGCCAAAAGGCATCGTCGATTTGAGAAGCGCGGTCGGTCTCGCCTCCTGCGAGGGCGGTGATTGTGTGAGCGCGGAGAAACGACTCGCAGTGGATCAGAATCATTGATTTGAGCGCAATCATGGTGTACATGTCCCTCATGTATTGTTGGAGATAGAGAGTGGGGGTGTATTGCTTGTCGGGTGTGTCGGATGGAGGGCTCATTTCGCGAAGCTCCCAAGCAGCTGGAGACATGCCGAATAAGGCATTCTTCATCAAAGGAAGCTCGTGGCGCTTAAAGGTGCGGTAAAACCCTCGACTGACGGTAGCAGTAGCGAAGAGGTCTTGCAGGTTATCGAGGTTTTGCAGTATCCGGAAAAGAACTTCCTCTGCGGCATCAGCCGATATCTGGCGTTCGACTTCTTCCTGTTCAGCAGCATAGGCAGAGATTTTGCGCTCAACCTCTTCGGCAGACATGGACGAGTATAGCGTTGGTATGGGCGAGGGAAGGCTGGCGTATATATCTGGAATCTCAGACACGGCAATAGAACCCAGAGAGCGCGGCCGAGTCTTCTCGATGTGAAGACCCAAGCCACCACGTTCGAGCGGATGAACGCTGCTTTCATCCTCGACTTCAACGGGCGCTGCGTGTATTTGGAAGAATTGGTCCTCCAGCACTGGGCTCAAGTGAATGGTAACGTCAGCCAGCTCCGCTTGCAATTCATCCTTGTCGGCTTCAGAGCTGGTGCCATGAGAATTATGCGCCGGCGTCTGGTGTCCACTTTGCTCTTGTATTGGCAGCTTAACAGAAGACTCGGAGCCTTGACGCGTTCTGTCCCGGAAAGCCACAAATGTCGCTGAAGCGTCATTCTTGGGGCTCAACAACTCCAGCCTTGCGCGCACCTCTTCAAAGGCAGCATCCGGTATCGAGCACGAATCACTGTCTGGAGTTTGGATATCCTCTCTCGACATGTTCGATGTAGAGGAGTAAGCCTTGGGGGAGTCGCTAGAGCTCCAATTAGATTCGGCGCTATCCTCCCGCTCCATTAGAGTTGCTGCGCTCTCCTTGCCGAGAACCTTGTGCGCTTTCAAACTGGATCCGACCACAGGTGCAGATATCCTTCGGCCTAGGACACTGTCACGACTGTTTATCATGCTCGCCCGCATCTGCAATGCGACATGATTGGTGAGTCGCTTTTGGCTTCGTTTTCGACTCCCGTCGCACCCACCCTCACTTGATAGATGAGACGATGGTGGAGACGGAGCTTTTCGCGATGGTTCCATATGCATAGGCCCGCGACTGATTTGAAGAGGGTCATGCATGAGAGGAATCAAGTCCGAATCAAACGTAGTGTCCTCACTAATGGTTCCAAGCTGTGCTTCAAGAGCAAGTTGGGCCTGGCTTAGTGAGGACAGTAGGTGTTGGGAGTAAGCTGGTGATTCCGGTTTCGAAGGGCTGGTCTTTCTAAAAGCATCGTCCAACGCGTCCAGGTCCGCTGGGGTGTACTTGGATCGCAATGAAGATACCCGTGAGATTTTTCGCGACGGAAAATCCATGTTAGACTGTCCGGAGACATTGAGAGGAGCAGGTATTTTGCGGCCTGTTCTGTAGCTACTTGTCCGCGAAGCAGGTCGACTGGCAACATTTAATGGCGCAACCTCCTCCAGACCTGGCTCCGGTGGCAAGGGCTTGTTCCTGTTCACTCTGTCGGCCAAAGAATAGCTGCTTTGCGTAATCCGTAATTTCGGGGGAAAGTTTGCCGTTACCGGCCTACTATCGAAAACACCCGCTGCTGCAGGCGATAGGACTGAGAATGCGACACTTCCCCTCCGTTGTTCTGACTCTTTCGCCAAAGCCTCGTCAGAATGCAAGCTTGACATCGATGACCGTGCGCTGTAGTTGGATGATCTGTCGTCGATCTCGCCAGTTTCATCGGAAGTATCCGAGACGGCAGAGTGAGACACTGGAGGAGCGCTCTTGGGCATATCCAAAGACATGTCTTCGAGGGAGAGAAGCGAAAAGGGCCGTCTTGGTTTCGGCATTTCCACGACAGATAATGGCGAAACTATAGATAGCCGTGCAGGTGCAACTTCAACCGACAGCCTCTGGCGAGGTGTTGACGATGGGGGGGATATTCCGCTTGGTAGTTCCAGGCTCTTACAGGGCGCTTTGTCCCTGGTACTCAGACGAGCTATATGTGTATTTGATTCAGGTCGCGCTCCGGGAATGGTGACATGTATCTTCGGCCGTCGATCTTTGGCGTTCATATGAGTCGGAACCTCTGTGGAAGCATCTTGATTCCAGCCTTGCTTGGCTCTGCCGGCACTTGGTCCGACAGTCGACGTCTTTCTATCACTGAGAAGCCGCCTCTGCTGGTTAGCGGTGAGACCGAAGGCTTGACCGAGGTATTCATTGTATCCAACTTGGCGGTTGGAGCCATTCTGGAGCGGTTCTTCCATTCTCTTAATCTCCACCCTCGATCTCTCGTGTCCTGTACCAGGACCCGAAGGTGATACCAAGCTATATCTCAGATGACGTGGCCGGCTCTGCACAGCACAGCGGTCTCTTAACGCCGAAGCCTCCACAAGATCGATGTGCTTTGAGCTCTTCGACACAAAACTTTGCTGAAGCGGCGCCATGACTTCGTTCTCCCTTCTGTTATGGCGGAGACTCTTCATTCTGTTGGTTATCTTGGATGTACTGGCAGAGTACCCTATGCCACAGATTTTGGGAGCTGAAAAACGTGTCCGGTTGGTTAGGTCCAACTTGTTGGTTGGGTCCAACTTGTTGGAGCTGTCCTTCCTTCGTTCGCTGAAGCTGCGGTCAATCCTGAGGGAGGGTGCGGTAATGATAACATCTCCTGGTTGTGCCATGGGGGCGAAGTGGTTATGATTACCCTAAAAGAAATTGGGTGTTTCTAAATTCCGGCACAGCCATCAGCACGATAATCCAGGCACGCCAAAACGGCATGGGAATTGAAAGGAGAAAAAACTCACATCAATTGCGCAACACCTGGGTGAGGAGAGATTGAGCTCTCCTGTTGCACATAAACTCCTAGATAAGTGCAGGCAAATCCGCTGAGGTGGCCTGGTACCCCAAAGCTGAGACAATCTCGGTAACCGTCAGGGCTGGCGAAAACGGCTGATATTACCAACAACCCACCAACGATGGCATTCAACGATGGCATTCAACGATGGACTGGAGGCAGAGAATGTTGGAGGATTTGAGGGAGGTGATTCCTAAGGTACATCCCAAAAGCGCCTGTATAATTTGCGCGATGCTCTGGTGTTAGAGCTCGGGCAGGACTGGCTTTCTGCCGTTTCTGCGTCTGGGGATCTGCGCATCGTGGAGTTCTGAAACAACCCGAAGGTGCAGGCCATGCTGCCTGCCGAGTTGTAGTGCAATTGGGCGATTGGGGGCTATTCTAGTGGTGGTGATCAGTCATCTGCGTGTGCGTGTTTGTGTGTGTGTGCGACGGACTACTGGGTGTGTTTGCGGCGTGGCTTGGCAGTTTGCTTGAGGCCCCCAGTTCTGGCTGGCACGAGTAAAGATGGGCCACTGACTCACTAGGTATTCCGTACGGGACAGACGACTGGTTGAACCCACTCACGCCACTGAAGCAGTTGATTATAAGCGGCACTAGCCGGATGGAAACCACCAAGTGACTTTGGCACCCCCGCAAGTACCGTGGCAGTGCTTATTACGCACAACAGGTACTTTCATCCATCTCGTGCTTCGCTCACTTCAGCATTGCGCTGCGCTTTTCTTTGGTCGCCTTTTTCTTTACCATGATAGCTACTTCCGTACATCCTACGTCGTAAGTGGAGGCTGAGCGGCAGGCGCAACAAACTGTTCGACTGTTCAACGGTGCTAACGTTCGAGGATTCCTACCGTACCACTCAATGTTCCGCGCCGTTTCAGAGCCAAGATCTCTCTGCGCAACATTAACCTTTCGCAACGAGAATGCTACAAGAGCACGCGATATGCCCTCGACCAGCCCGTGCCGACTACTCGAGTACAAGTCAAGTGCTTCGGTCCAGTAGTAGAGTATTCGCCCGCTTTGACGGAGATCAATGCCAAGTGCGGTTCGAATGGTTTTTTGGTGGGTTTGCGGTAAGTAGAATAAGTGAGTACAGTAGTTTACCCCAGATGTGGTTGATGCGCGAAACAAACGAACAAAGATCGGATGGAACCAACGAAATGCTTGGCGAGCTTAAGATTAGTTCTAGCGTGTCTCGGTCAAGAAGTTGCGGAACTCTTCCAAGGGATTAAGGCGATCAGCCAAGCCCGGAGGAATATCTCACACTATCCAATCGACGTCTCGACTGTCATCAACTTCTCGTTGATTTCTTTAAACTTTCACGTGGCATGATTCCAGCAACCCTCCCTACGTCATCATTGAGACCAATACTGGTGTACGTGTACCACAGAACTTTGGTACTGCTTTCTCGGCTTTGAAAGGAGCGTATTCCGTAGGAGCGCTTCAGACATGACCATGGATTCAAGAGGCTCCTCATGGCGATATTTATCAATTTATCAATTCATCATCAAGGTATTGTTTGATCCGATGTTTGGGCAATGAAACGTTCCATGCTCGTGTCAAACCCCACGGCAGATCGTCTACGAGTAGGCCAGCCAACCAACCCAAATCTCCTCGGTGAACCATGTTCCACCTCGTGGTTTGTTAAATTGAATACCCCGGAGAACCATCCACGTCGGTCTCTCCCTCCAAGGCAGATTTCACGACCTGTCATTTCACACACTCGGGAACGCCGACCTAACTCTTTTAGCTGCACAGGATTTACTTCGTAGCTAGTTCTACCTAGGCTTGCATACCTCCGCAAGCGTGTCTTGGTATTCTGGATAAGGTACGGTAGACTGTAGGTAGTTATATCTCTCTCCTCCCTCCACGGGTCCTCGATTCCGACCAGACTCCAACATCGACCGCCGTGTCCTTCATCGGTCAGCCTCTGCCCTCCGCCATTCACACACCGGTTCACCAACAAGGGGAGTCACAGAAGCTGAGTGACATCGCGTCATGAGTAAGCCTTCCTTTCGAACATTGTTCGGGATCTCGTATCCAGGTGTTCTAGCTGAGCTTAAGTTTTGAGACTACATTGGTGCATATGTACTAGATACCTGCACCTTTCTAGCTTGAGAGCAGCTGCGTACGTTGTGTTCTCGTAGTAGACACATGCGCAGGTAGGTGGTTGAGTACCGCCTGCTCGTGGTGGTTTCAGATCAAGGGATGGGCGCGAGTGCGTCCTGCCGTGTTTTGTTGCTATTTCTGGCCATGACTTGGGATCTCGTCTCGAAAGCATTTCAATCATTTCTCTACGAAGATAGCCGGATAGCATCTCAGGGAGTAAAGTAGTCAGATACAAGCATAACAGAGTAATGCGCACAGGGAAACGTGTAGCGATATCTCCGCCCCACCACCACCACCACCACCACTTTGATGTGCCGTCGGATGCCGCAGCAGGGCAGCTCATGCAGGAACACCCATGAGGTACCTTATCTGTTACTCTTGGTTGCAACCACCTCCGGTCCGGTGTCGAAACTCATTATTTGGCCACGCATACACTCTGCCACTTCTCAATGCTCTGTTGCTGTCACCTAAGCGAGGAACGAGCTTAGTGGATACGATGATATGGAAAGGTCTTCGTTTCGCTGCGGCAACGAGTCGAAGCGACAAAGGCAACATGCCACTTCTACTTCCTGCAACCTTTCTCTGTTATCTCGGCATTAGTTTCTTTATGAGTACATACCCTTAAGGTTGCGTTTCCAGAAACATCCCCAATAAGCGTTCTTTGATGCGAGGCCCCACGGGCCGACCCCAACCATGATACAGCTTTACAAGAGCATGCGAGCGACCCAACCCGACTCGCGACAGGCTGTTGTCTGCACAGTCTTCGTTCCCGCTCGGTCCAAGAATTGAGGGTGTAGCAACGCGACGATCATTCGCAGCCCTGTTGCCATTCTTCAAGCATCGCTCTAGCGACCGTGCTTTGTGCACTGAGTAAATCTGCCCATTGCAGCTATGCACCGCGGATCCAGCAAGAGTATCCTTCGATTTTCACTGCTTGGCATTGCATCAGCATGATGCAGGTTAGAAAATCGCCTCAATTGCAAATCTTTTGCTAGACCACCAGACATTACTACTTGATGACTATCATCCGTAACGGCCATCAATATCTAGAATGCATTTTATATACAAGCCCAGACTGCGGTTTCCATGTTGTTTTTCATTCCTCATTATGGTGTCGCAATGTTCTGCAAAAGTTCCCTTTTCCGCAGTTTTATTTGGTTCTGATTTCTAATCATTCTCAAAGATATCATTGGGTTCTACAATTTCTCATCAAGTACCATTGGGCACTTCGTTCCTACTATAATATCAAAACATACATTCTCTAGAAGGTGGGATCTCGTATCAGAATAGATCGACATTCGCTTGCAGGCGACAACACCTCGCGCTCCTTCTGTGAAAGGTTGCTCTCCTACTAGAATTTCGTCTACTCTTGATAATGTTTGTCACCTTCTTTGATTCACATATTTTCCGTTTGCGAATGTCTCAATGTCGAAGAGTTGGTGTCAAAGAAAATTCAGTTTTCAAAGAACAATTTGGCTTTGATTTGGCTTTCAAGGATTCCAACATGATCCATCGCCAGCTGGGCTTTCCCTTACATTAGCATGAAACCATCACTTTCTGAAGCAAGGTCTTACAACATTGTCTTCGTGTTCCTAAATCTTGGAGTTCTTAATTAACACCAGCCTCTCCTTGTCAATGGCTCATCCGAACTCCTATTCCGAGCCAATGCTGGTCACTTTAAAGCGTGACCCGCAAGGACGGCCGCAATCAGCGCTGGAAGGTCTTTTCAATCCCTCAGCCCAATTTCAGGAAGCAGTAAGTCAATCTTTTTATTCAATTTTTCTCAGCTAGACTGTATCATAACCGGTGAGATATGTCACAACTGTACATAGACATGATCATGACATGGTCGATAGCTTTTGGCTATGATCTTCATTCTTTTGCTAATTCTGAGATTGTAAGAGATCGACCATTTTCGGTACGCTGGAGAATGGAGCGCTCGACGCCCTGAAACTCACGAGCTCCAGAATGTACTACTACCTCAGCTTCCAGATTTATGATAAATCCGTCATTCAGGCCTTGCTACTTGACCGATGTGATGAGATTACCGGTCTTGGAGACAATGAATCATGCCCGAATGGAGATAACAGTCAGGTACGAATCAAGTACTGCGAACGTAGGAAATATGCAGACGTCCAACGTAATAACGGCAGTTGGAATTACACCTGGGAACCGCCAGAACCGGATCATGACGGAGGTTTTCTCGTATGCGCCACGTGCAGGAACCACAATTTCAACAACAACGGCGGCTGGAAGCGTCTCAATCGCTATGTGGATGGTATTCAAAATCATCGTGCACCTCTTCGTGGGCTTCTCCCCGACCCGTGGCCATGGTTCGGAACTCTGGCAGAAGTTTGTGATCCGTGCGCTCAAGGACAAGAAGTTCGCTACCCTCTAGGCATAAACTTGTGTACCTGCAAGCACCAGCAGAGACGCCGCTGGCTTTGTCTGATGTGCGCTGGAGACTCTCTTCACGAAGTCTACTGGGAGCAGCATGCGCTCAGGAGAAGACTCAAACGCGTACACCGTGTCAACGGAGAGGTTAGATACGACCGGAAAGAACCTAGAAGAACAAGATTCTGTCCAGCCTGTGGTATCAGGAAGGCTCGTCAGGTCTTAAGAGAGGGTTTTCAGAATACCAAAACCTGCCTGTTGTGCCGCAAGTTCGTGGTCCAAGGTACGACCGCTTTTGGTCCTGTTGGTCCCCCGGCAACTGTAGCCACTACCATTAAGCAGCCCACCCGGCGACGTAAGGCCTTGCTTGCTTCGGCCGGTCCGTCGATTTCTGCACCCATTCCCACCCGGCGGTCAGCCCGATTGACTGGGGGAGCAGCTCACGGTATCGACCATGTTATGCTTTCTGAGTCTGGGCTTGGCTATGTAACGCAGACGGGTAGCGGATTCGGAAAGCCTTAGGAGATAGTATCACATTGCTGGCCGAGGTCGATGTGCCCGGCTCATTGTAGAGCAGGTGTTGGGTTTTGCTATTCGGAATCTGGGTCTTTCAGGAAACCTAGGTTGTCTGCGTTGCAGTATGTGTGATCCGAACGATTCTTGATCCTCTAACGGTTAATCTCCTATCGTGACTCGCGAATATATACATCAACTGAGAAGTTTGACATAAAAACCTCGTTTAAGGTCTTCGAAGATTTAGGCCGTCCAAAAATGACCGTGTGTCGAACCGAGTTTCAGACTTGATGACTTCTCTACCTCACGGAACGGAGCAGTACATGTCAGGCAATATAATGTTATCCACTTGCAAAAACCCTTCAATCCACATAGCCGTTGCAGAATAAAGGCCCACAGTAGCAGAAATGTAGTTGATTTATTTGAAATTTCGGATCAAGAAGCTTTAGCTGATCAGCTTTTCCCACTTCTTTTCCAACGCTCTAGATCACAACATTCTCTACAAGCACTGTGTCTTCGTCCATATCCTATCGTTCCAACTGCATCTACACTAAGAAAGTTCGTCCGCATTTGAAGGGCCCTCAATATACCTACATTAGGGACCTCGTCTCTGATTAACAATCGTCAGATGACAGTTGGGATCTCTTTTCTCGCTCAACAAAGCCATTGCCAGCCTCATCTCCCATGCTTTGTTTGCCTCTGCATGTCTGCCAAGTATGAATAGCATTGTCCTTTCGGCCATAGTTTCTCCCATTGTCTATTGTTCGTCGCTCAGTATGCCTTTGTTCTTGCTTTCTGGAATATGACCTCTCTTTGTACGACAGAATATGGAGTTGTTCATCGTTTCCTATAATTTCTCACCTCCCTCCTTCTTCTCTGACCCTAAGTTCCTACATACACGAACACTCAAGACAAGGAAAAGAGACTGTTTTTCTACCGATCGAAAAAAACAACATCAACCATCTACCTCCCGGCGTACTCGACACCGGCGAGAGGATTTCATTCCACAAAGCTCAAGATGGGCTGCATGCAGTCCCTGTTGAAGTGCCTGGGCCTCCGTAAGACACCTCCAACGACTCCTGTTCTACCCACCTCCAACGACCCGAGAGCGATGGACTGGCGATCGCCCGCTGCACAACAACATTACGACGCATACTTCAAAACAACCGTACTCGGGGAACGTCCAAATTCCAACCCTCCCCCTCAGGAGACGCCATACCGTGCTCCACCGTCGCCCTACCGTTCGAGCCCCAGAGCAAAAATCCCTCGGGACAGCTCGGGGTCACTTGACAGCAGCCGGTGGGCTCAGGCGGAAATAGACCGTCGTTTCGCTACCAGGATCCCGCCTGCGGACTCTTTTGAGCTGACCACAATGTCTCGCCCCGTAAGCGTCGCTAGCACGTCTTGCCGAACCACTTCAGACGCAGCAAGTTTTACTTATCCAGATGAGGCCCAACGAGCCTTCTATCAGTCAAGGGAGGCGGATTCGGTGAAGAGTTCTGTGACGGATCTCGAGAGAAATGGGACAGCCAAGGAGCATAGGAACAGAGAAATCTTGGGGGTACATCATGTTCCTGAGACGGAGGATGAGAATAGGGCAAGGGAGGAAGAATTGGGAAGAGGGATAACATCTATGGAAGTGGAGTTGGGAACTGGGACGTGGGAGACGGCGCCGGATGTGGGGAGGGATTCGATTGATGGGCTGGAGGATGTGGATTTGAGCTGAGGTGAGAGCCTGTAAGTCCTGTTTTCGTCTGTCCTCTGCTTTGGTCTTCAATTCCTTGGTTTTGCGTCTGTTTTTACCTGCTTGATGCGAACAGGATAACTTCAAGACAGGTCTTGATTGATTGATATATGAGGAATATTGTTTTTTCTTGAACTATCTCCTTTCTCAAAGTCGACGCTCTCTTCTCTCAATTAATGCAGATCTCTCCAGTCTTCCGAATTTTTTTGCGTGTATCACTAATCATTTTAACTCTCTGTCTCTAACTGTACGATCCTGTTTGGCTCCACGATCCTTCAAATTACTCATCTGCACACCTCGAAAATGTGAAAACAGGGTCAGATTAAGTCTTACTCCACTAGGATTAACAAATAGCAAAGTTTTGAAACTGTCAGAGAACAGTGCTCTTTATCCGAGCTGAGCTTGAGATCGGTGTGCAATGAGCAGGATTTGATTATAGGACATCGAACAGGGAAAATTGCCGGTTGTGACCGAGAACCCTACGTGTGTGTGAAGCTTGGATGAAGCTTTGCCCTCAGCCTTCTGTTATCTTGGGAAAGCAAAAGGCTTTAGGAAGATTGATGCTCAGCGAAATAAGATCATGTTCTGATGAAGATGTAAGGACCACAGAAAGATACCTTAGGGCTGGATGATGTTATCGATAAGCAAGGCCTAAAGAAGAAATATTTTCCCTGACATGCCTGACTCTACTTTGCCAAATGTGTATTCTGCATCCTGGTCTACAACCACGACCTACTACTCTGACCGAATTGCCCACTGGTCTTTGTGATTTATATTCCTCTCAAGAGAGGTTTGGACTGAAGGGTCCAATACCACGGTGCTATGTCCAAGGCAACGCTGTACCACATGCAGCAAAATCATCCTCGGCCTCTCACGATGCGGGGCATTCACAACAATCTCAAATATGGATTATCCGATGAATATCAGGAACTCGCTATCCTCTTCCTCTCTTAATTAATTACTCTTGTATTCCTTCTTAGCATTGTCAACTCTTCACTTGTCACCTTGACTTCTTGCAGCCAGAAATTCCTAGCTGCCTATTAGGTACGTATAGCTAGCACTGGTAGCTCGTTATTCTCAAGTGTTTATAACCTATCGTCTCTCTCTGTTTTATTATACTAATTCTGGATTCTTTGCTCAGCTCCCCAGAAGCCTCAAAAACCACCTCTTACGAGAAACCCATCGCCCCTCCAATGGCCGCCCCACCCTTTTCCCACTTCCCCAATGCTCAAACAGAGTTTAAACCGCCCCTTATTGCCAACAACAACGCCTTTCTCGGTGACGTAGTCTCTAGGTACCTCTCCGGCTCTGCTCTAAGATTTCTCCAATCCAATCAAAAACAGCCCATCAATTAACACACTCCCTCATACAGCGAGCACCTCTCCCCCAACACTCCCATATCCGCCGGTTTCTACCGTCTCGACCCAGGCCCAGAGCTTGTCTACGACTACACTTACGATGAGATTAAGATCATTGTCGATGGGGATTTTGAGATATCGGACGAGACGGGGAAGAAAGTGAAGGCGGGAAAGGGGGATGTGTTTTTCTTTCCGAAGGGGAGCAAGATTACGTTTCGGACGGAGAAGGGGGGCCTGGGGTTTTACTGTGGGCAAAGGAAGAGTGAGTAGCACGTTACTACCCTTTGATGGAGGAGTTCTTGCTAACTTGAAGCAGAGGATACGGCCTGAGAATGTAACAAAGATGTCAGGGGAAGCGTGAGAGGTAAGTAACCAAGCAGTGGGTGGAATGAGAGCCGTATGGGAAGAGGATCATAGCCTGGATTGTACAGTGACAGTCACCGGGGTTTGGTACTACTTGTTCTGTCCCGCATGCAACAGCAGGGTTCGACCATATTCCAAGCTACTATCATATTTCTATACGTCTGTTCCGGCAATTCATGGCCCTACGTCAGCTTCATGGCCGTCGTACCGTCATTTGTTCTCACTTGTGATAAATGATGCATGTCAAGAGCTATCGAAATCAGTCAACCCTCACACCGCCGTTTCTAGCACCAATACATTCCTTGCATAGAGTAACCGGCACCAGCTCTATCATGCGATATTGTCCGCATATCAGATATCCCATAAGCTGCAGATGTGAGATTTACACTGGATTTGGGGTTTCTCGTAAAGGTATTACTTGTGGTATGGTAAACTAAGCATGTAGAGTGTGTACTTCCAGGGGTACCGACATATGGATGCTACAAGATGTTTCCAGTTGCGTATATGATACTGCTCCAAGTCACTGCGATTTCAATATCGATGTGTATCATGAAATACACACTGTGTTACCAAAGTGGGAAGATACAGGTGTGACGGGGCAGTGTCTCGACTTTCGAGTGAATACTGGGCGGCTAAACGCGGGGTCACTCAATACGGGTTAGCGTGGGATTAGAAACCTTTCCAGCCGGTTCATTAAATGGCAGAATGCGTTCCTTACTCTCTCGCTTCTCCACTTCCTTACAAAGTCTCGTATTGTAACTCATCAACCACGAGAAATCAACTCCCACTAGTCGAATAACAATCGTATCGACAGAAGCCGCATCACAGAATACAGGAACCCTATCCGCCACCAGTTACGAAACAGAGGATCCACACCACCTTGTCAATATAACACGATCGTGCTCATGATGGGCAGAATAGGTGACGGAGACGTCCACGCTGCTTACGTCGAGTTTCGCGCAAAAGAATCCGACAAGGTAATCAATCCCTTACGTCTGTAACACGACTCTATACTCGATACTCATCATGTACTCAGTGTCTTTCGGCGCAATGCATCTACTGTCAATCTGTCCGTGCAAAGAATACCTCTCGCCAGCGTTCGCATCTACTCGAATGCCCGAATTACCTCGCTGCCATGAAGGAACACAACCCCGACAACCCAATCCTTCATGAAGCTGTCAACGGTACTCCGGTACCAACGCCCGTCAAAACACCAAAGAAAAGAGATCTTGACACCATGATCAATGGATTTCAGGGCGATTCCTCTGCGTCTCGCTCGTATCCTATTCCGAAGCCAAACCTTGAGCGTGATTTCCAGATGAGCGTTCAGCTGAACCCAAAAATCTCGGTCGGACCCGGTATTTGGGGTCAGCGCAACTGGATTAGCTTCATCAGTGGTCACTGGAACGGTCGCTGGGGCAAGGGTACCGTCGTTGTATGCCCCACCATCCCCTCACTGTCGCCCCAACACCACTATCCCCATTACTAATACACATTTAGCCTGGCGGTCAAGACTCCCAACTTGTCGCCCCCGACCTCTCCACTCACCTCGACAGCAACTATCTCCTTCAAACTCATGACCACCCTCCCGCCTTCATCTCCGTCAAGACTGAGGGCTGGAGAGTCGGCCCTAGGGAGGTTCTGGAAAAGCTCGAGGATCCCGCCCAGGCAGATGAGGTCGACCCCAAGTGTTACTCGTTTAGGCTGTATGTGCACATGGAGACGGGGGATACCAGGTACTTGCACCTGAATACGGGGATGTGGATTGGAAGTGGTGTCCGCAGGGGCACTGAGAGTACGTACTGGATTTAACCCTTGGCTTTGGCTAGAACTAACAAGAATTCCAGTTATCTACGATGCCTATCGTGTCGTCTGATTCTACAAAATATTTTATGGCTCGAATCAATAGCATGACGACCTACCTCCTGGTTCACTTGAACGCTGTGCGGGATACAGTCCATTTACGATTACTTCATACACAAAAATGGCTTTTTTCTTGGGATCTGACAGCGAGATGGCTTAATGTAGGGAACGGGAGTTGCTGAGGTGGTTGGTGCGCCAAGGAACGGCTTTTCGGATTTTGCTTGGGGGAGCTCATCCGGGCATTGACATTTGCGGAAAGATCCTGCCGCTTATCTTCTCTATCCCATGTCTGTACTACTATCTCTACAGCTCGACAAAAGGGAACTTGTGCTTCAAGAAGAAACTTACATGCTCTGTGCCGATATAAGACATGGTATTACTGTCTACCTATCGCTAATGTCATCGGCAGGGGCATGTGCAATTCGCGGCCCTCCATTACTCTCTCTGTAACCCGCTCTCTCCATCCGATTGTATTCCATACCCTCCAACCCGAACTTGTCTCTCTAGACTCTGTAGCTATTTCCAAGCTGTAAGTAGGGAACGTCTGAAGGTAGAAGCTATGGGACCAAAAAATGGTAGCATATCAACTTCATGACTCGCTTTCTGGTAGGTACCAATTATGTTTACCATTTCAGGTTCAGGGTGCTGCTCGGCCCGTTAAACTCGGGATTTTATCTTGTCTACTATCGACCATGTCTCTCTCTCTCTCTCTCTACTCACTTCATCCTCAGAGTCGTCGACTGTTTTTTTCATCAAGCTACTGGCTATTCTTCTGTTTTAAATCACAAACTTCGTCGCATCACTTAACCCAAAATCCTATTGTTTTTTATAAATATTTCGTTTAGCAAAACCCCGACACTTCACCTCTCATTCACTAACCTACATCACCATCATGCCAACCCCGCCGTCCTCTTCACTTTCCAAAACCCCCCCTTTTCCTTTTCCAACAATCCTAATCCTAATCCTCAAAACCCTTGCCCCCCCCCCAAACTCCCCACACCCAACCTCAAACCATGGGCTGCACCCACTCCCGCCACACCAACCCCTCCGACACATCCTCCTCCCACACATCAGTCGCCTACCGACCTCCCTCCTCGGTCCGGCAGCGAAAACTATTTCGGTATCCTTCGGTAGGGGTGAGGGGAAGGCGGGAAAGGGAAAGGGAAAGGGCGGAGATGGCGGGGTTGGAGGAGTGGAAGAGGGGGGTGGTGGTTTATGAGGGGACGTAGGGGAGTGAGAAGGAGAGGGTGGTGGGTTGGGGGGTTTGGTGGTGGGTTGAAGGGAATTTGGTTTTCGGTTGAGCTGGGTGTGTGTTGCTTTTCCTTAAGAGTCTTTTTGGGGGGGGGGGGCTTGCGGGAAGTGTCGGTGAGTTAATTACTTACATGTCGAAAGTATCTTGTGGAGTGGAGCTTCCGAACATCCATCAGCCGATTTTGCACGGAATGGGTGGGTAGTGAAATGGAGAAGAGAATAAAGGGATCAGAATACTATGGTGAGAAATCCTTTCCTCAGTCTTGCAACACAGTATCCGTTCAACGCTGACCCTCCCCATCTATCCTCAAGAGGCCGTGCCATTGGCTACCAGGTTCACACCTCTAACGGATACTTTACAAAAATTTCCCAGCAGGCCAGACCACAGCGCTGTGGCCTGACAAAGCATTATCCATTCACCACCCCTTCCTTATCCCCTCCATTGTCTCTTCCCCTTACCAAAAAAACGCATCTCTACTGCAGTACCTTGATCCCCTTTGTCTCCCCCCCCCCGGCACATCCACACAATCTCTTTGTCGTCAAATGCGCAGATCTCTGGAATAATCTTCTTCACATGCTTTTCTCGCTCTCAAGTCACTACGGTATCCCCCACCCACCCAACCACCCCACCCCACCCCCCCCAAAAAACCCCCCACAGCACGAGCAGCACCCTCTCCGCACCCAAAAAAATGCCCTTCTCACTCCCATCCCCGCCACTACCCCCACAGCCCACCCCCCGCACCCTCTTCACCTACCTCATCCACCTCCTCGCATCCCTCCTCCACCTCCTCACCCCGCCCCAAGAACTAACCCCCCTCCTACCCCTGCACAGGCCCAGCCCCCGATTCCCCTGGTTCCACACCTCCCCGCCGCGCCTGCACCCCCCAACCGCCCTCCTCGCGCGCAGAATCGCGCTGCGCCGCGCTCGTCGCGCGTAGATTTCCCGGCTGACAGCTATGCGTTACGGACTTCGTTTTCGAGCATTACAGACAGACGGTATCTTACCACGCATCCGACGCCTGTGCCTGAGGCTGAGGCTGAGGTTGTGAGGACGGTTGCGCCGGCGTTGGGGGTTGGGTGAGAAAAAAAGGGGGGGAGAATGAGTGAGTAGGGCACGAGGAATACCTCCAAGAAAATCCGACACGTCTAGTCTCTCACCAAGCGCGTTTGCGCAATCCGCGCCTGAAGCAATCGGCGACACTCGGGTTTTGGGATCGAATCGGATGATTGAAGAGTGTTCGAGGCGAGGGGAAAAAGGATAGGAGGGAAGAGAAGAAAAATATATGTGTGGTTGGGTTGGGTTGGGTTGGGTTGGGTTTGGAGAAGAAGGGGATGGGTGATGGTGATGGTGGGCTTTTAGAGTGGGTGAGGGTGATTGCGGTGAATTGTAAAGTTTTTTGGTTTTTTGGCGTTGTTCCTTCGTGCTGTACTTTTCTAAAAAGGGGGGGGGTTTCTTTCTTTTCTGAGTTGCTGGTTTCCACGGGGCTATCTATAGGTTGGTGTGGGTAGTTAGTTGGGTTCGCTGGGTTGTATCTTGCTGGATGTCGAGATTTGCTTCTGTTCGGTATCGTTCACACTCTTTTCTTCTAAACCCCCTGTTCGAACTCCTCTGTAAATTTATCTTTAGACAACCCCGTACGTACACTGCTCACAGAAACCCTCTTTCCAACCCCCCTCATCCGTCTCCCGTAACATTTTCTTTCATCTCTTTCCTCTTCCATTGTCTCAACAGATTATTCGAAGTTCACAAACCCCCTTGTTCAACATTTCATTTTTCCTTTGTTCCTTCTTCCTTTCATGTCCATTGTGAAGAACACGCCTAGACTGATTTTCGAAAAAACCCCCCCTTTTTTTTCTATTCCTTCCTAATTCCTTCTGACTCTCGCAAACCGCACACACACACACCCCCCCCACACTATCCCCAAAGAACCCGCGCATCCATTCGCGGCGTCCACAGAAAATATACCCCCCAACTGCAGAGTCCCCATTCGAAATGGGCTGCTCCCACTCCACCCGCGTCGCGGACCCTCTCCCCCCTTCCCGCACCGTCGTCAACGCCACCACCCACGCCTACGGCGGCTCTCCGCGCTCGTCCTCGCCCTCCCAAACGCCCAACACAAAGCCCGCGCAGCCCTCATCGCCCACGACCCACCCCCCCGCCAACCCCGCCCAACCCCGCGCAGCCTCCAACCCTACCCCTTCCTCTCCAGCTCCCCCAAAACCCGCCCCGAAACTGCCCAAGACAAATTCCCAGCCCCAAATGGTGAACCTGCGCACCGCGGACCAGGTGCTTACGTCGCCGAGCCAGGTCGCGTACCCGAGTACGGCGTATATTCTTGGGTTGACGCGGAAGAAGCAGGAGGAGGCGAGGGAGAGGGCGGGGAGGACGGAGGCAGAGGAGAGAAATGCCCAGGGCGAGGTGGGCAAGCCGGGGGGTGTGGTTTATTTGTCGGCGGAGCGGTTTAGGGAGTTGACGGCGAAGAGGGCGGCAGATGAGTGCCATGGCCCCCTACCCCCTTCGCCCTCGCACACATCTAATCCCTCGGTGTCTGCACCGAGGACAGCTGGTTCTTCCGGGGGAAGCGAGACTGGCGCGTCCATGTCGCAGCGAGCGAGTAGCTCCTCGAGACATAGCGTTGAGACGGCTTATTCGTCGGGGGACAGTTTGTATATGGATTGTAGTGACTAACGAGTGAGAGGGCGGGTCCCTGAATAATGGAAGTTGTTTGAATTGGCTTTCTGGACTATTATTGTTGATGCTATTGTTTAGTTTTGGAGCGAACCGTGGTGACCTTTGTCTCAATGAGTTTCTATTGCTGCTGTATTTCAAAAAGTATACGCTCAGCCCACTCTGTTTGTCGTTGAGCCCGTATCCTGCTATATTCGTATTTCGGGCGCGTGGGTGTCTGTCCTTATGCCTCGCTTCATGTACTCTGGTTTCCATCAGAGAGCTCAGCCTCGGTGTTCGAGAGACACTTTGGTTTAGAATCTTGTGCAGCATTGGCGCAGTTGGCCCAGATTATTCTTTCCGCAACCCATGCAGATAAGGGGAATAAGTGAGATGTACTGCAAACGAAGATTCATCCGGATGTGGCTGTGATCCAGATGCATGATATCAGTGAATCTCAAAATCTTCCAATTTTCGATAACACTCCTCACTCATAGTCTCCCCATTCATGATTCCATGTACGTAGACATCCCCAACCAACTCGTATCCTCCCTCCTCACACTTTCTCAATAGTACCGGCACCCTACACCCCAGCAACAGACATACTCTGTCCCCTTTCCTAGCTTCAGTAGGCGCCATGCCAATATACCCTTTGCTCGGTCATGAGAAGTCTTCTAGAAAGCGTTGTAGCTTGCAAAGCGGCCAAAGTCCTCAGCTCTTTATATGGAAGGGTTTTGACAATATTTTCCAAATCTAATGAGTCCAAATTTCCGTATGTAGACCATTGACGACGCCAATCTATTAGTTCCCGTTCGTGGATTTTGAAAGATCTGTTGTTACGGCACCAGAGGGCAAGGGCGACGCTGAATTCTTGTGGGAGTGCGGCTCGGTCTGCGGCTTCAAAGATAAGTGATATCAGGTTCAGAAGGCCATGTGTGAAACTTTGATACTGTTTTTGTTTAGCATCATTTGGTACCAGATTGCATGCAAGATTCATTCTTCAGAAACATATGGACTGGTGATCGTTTTTGGCTGGACGAGTCGATGATCTGGATTGTCAGTGTCCTTTTGAAAGCTGGCCTCGACAGCACCAAGCCCCTCAATCATATCGAAAGGAAAGCCTTTCACTTTGAGAACGAGACCATTCTTAACGAATTCTGTGATAGCTAGACTTCTGCGATAAAGTCGACCTTTCAAAGACCCAGTGGCATTGTAAAGGTTATCGTCCTGGTTGTCCGTAACCAACGTTTGGGGCAGCTCATTACCCCAATCTGGGACCCAAGACGGTAGATCTGCCTGGGAACTCCACTTTCCATAACAACTTACATCAAGGTCTTTCGTGGCAACAACCATTGAAGTTGTTAGAGCAGTGAACAATCGTTGGAAAGATATTTCGTAGTCCGGTAGTGGAACGAGACTCCGCCCGTCACTAGTCAAGGCGAGCAGAGCATAGATCTTGTCTCTACGATCTTTTGCTAGCGATTTGAGTGAGTGTGCGATAGTACTCAAAAGTGTTGCGTACTCGCCAGGTTGCTCTGAGGCATCTTGCGTAAGCTTGCGGAGTGCGGCTATTCCCAAAACATCACCCATCCCAGTGGCATTCCTCAATCTGAGCACAGTCAAGTAATGACGAAGCGTCTCGTCTCCGGGCATAACTGCGTTCGTTGCCTTGATCATTATATCCCAAGCGCTGTGTCTTCGGCCACAAAACATCAGAATCTTTTTGGCAAACGCCATTTCCTGTATAATCCACATTCTGTTCCAGTACGACCCCTGGTATAATTTTTGTAATGCCGTCCAGTGATCTTTGTATTTGTTCTCCATTGGATTGTCCTTGAGCCACTCAAGCGCTTCAGTAGCTTCTTCGGATAACGTGCTACCTCCATCTTTCATACTGGCCTCTGCTAAGACTTCGATCAGTTGAAACGCCTGCAAACTATTATCAGTTTCAACGCCAAGCTAAAATATAGTTTCAGAAGCCTTTGAGTATATATCTCCCATTCACAGTACTTGCTGTCCTCGTTCAATGAGATCAGCTTGGTTGATACAGAGAGCATCCACCCAGAGGGTATTGTATCCTTGCCTGGGTAGTTCACGAAGTGCAGCCTCTAGGTTCTCCGTTATACGCTTCTTGTATCCGTTGATTTCGATCTGCCTAGTAATTTTCTTATCTCCCCAGCGGTAGGACAAAGCTCGATACGGTGGGCCATCGTTGATTGAGACGTGATCCAGATAGCAACAAATCTCCTCCGAGTCGTTTTCTGTACGTGATATCCTCAACAATCGAATCTCACTGGCCGCGATGTCGAGAGGCGAGTAATCCAGAGTGGGTCTGCCATTCTATCGAGGCTACCTTTAAGACAACTATGGATTCAGTCCATTGATGGTCGGAGATATTCAAGATCCAATTTGAAGGCCAGAATCCAACTAAATGTAACAGCACAAGAAATAAGGCTTACAAGGCTCCTTTCGAAAACGGAGTAGACAACAAAGTATTTAGCAAGAATTGGAGATTGAAAGTCACAAGTAGTGGATGCATCGAATGGAGTACCTCTTTAATTACCTTTACGTCGATTTCAGTGGAGTATTACATAGGCTTCCCCAGAACAACCTTTACTTGACCACCATTGAAGTCGGACGAGTTGTAAACCTGGCACAAAGGCTCGCGACACACTGAGCTAATAGCAGTCTGTGCGGGCGTTAAGTTTTTACACCTCGTCAGCCTCCACAACATTCAAAAGGCAATAGTCAGCCTGGTTGCTCAACCAAACGTTCTTCTCATAGAAAGTCAGCCTTGAACCATTGCTTAACCTCTACATTGACAATCCGACAGTCCGACAGTCCGACAATTCGCTGATGTGCTGATGCGACTCATACTCGGTCCACCACGTAGATCTCAACCCTATATAAACTTTTTTACCAGGCTACAGTAACTTATCCTACGTAAAATAAGGTAGTGGGCGGTACCTCCATGACGATCCAGCAGCTTAAACCAAAAGCCCATCCGGACTTCGGACGCAGGAATAACCTGCCCTTGTAGTAGCAGACAAGCGTGACGTTGTGATAGATCATAGTATTTGGCTGGATCGCGAGACCGTTCCTTGACTCCTATATAAAGTCACGGCGATGTTCCATATATTTCAATTGCGCCTGCTCTATACAAGGGATGAACGCCCCTCCTACCGCAAAACCCAGGCTGTTGGGTGAACTCCTTGACAATCCAGAAGAAGTACGAAAGCGCTAGCAACGCTAAAAGGCGCAAACATTTGTAGACCGAATGACTCAAAATAGCGAAAGACGAATAGGGACGCCCGCAGGAACCATTCACCCAAGGAGAACTTCCAAATGTTAGCCTTGGCATTCACAGAGAAAGACGTGTCAAACTCACCTTCCCACTTCCAATCTTTCATAACCCCGAGCCAGTGCAACCTTCCCCTAACTGTCTTCGCAACATCCATGTCCTGCATGACATCCACCGACTTGCTCCGCGGCTGCTCAATTCTCACCATCCCAAAATCCGATCCCATAAAATCCTGAGCGGTAGCTCTCCGCTTCCCGCCTCCCAAATCCTCTGGCCAATCAAATGGGGAAATAACGTCGTCTTCACTCTTAAATTTCCTCTTCATCCTTTCGTGAGTTGGTGACGTAAAACCGTGTGGCATGGTGTGAGAAGCATTTCGTCGATGTTGTTGCCTGCGTTTATCGGCTTCATCGGTATCACAACGGTCCCAGACTTCTTTGATGACTTCCCAGCAGCGGTCAAGGTTACCGATGAGCATACGTTGCATCATCGCCGCCCAACGATTCTGTACCCATTGGCGATCTTCAGGAGCAGAAACCTCGCAACCGGCAGCCAGTAGAGGGTATATTTGGACAATAATGGTTCTAGAACCAAGTGGTACCGTCGCAAGGAATCTCAGAACTTCCTGCGCCAGCTCTGCTGCGCTTCGAGAGGGTATTTCCGGGACCGCTTGATGGAGGTACAACAGTGTCGCCCATCGGTATGCTTCTGCTGTTTGCATACTATGTTGTATTTCTGACGTAGGATCTTCAGGTGGTTCAAACCCTGTGGGGAGCTGCCAATCTTCGATTGCGGCTTTCAAATCATTGGCTTGGGAAATGATGTTGATGGAATTTCTTGAGCTCTTCCGCACTCGACGCACCAAATTCGCAACGCGGCCAATTAGTGGGAACAAGGTACTTGCACATCCCAGAAGAGGATCGACTTCATTATGCGTGTGGAAAGGACCGTCTGGTAGTGTCATGACGGCATCAAAGTCATTAGATTCGTCGTCATCGACAGAAGTCAGTCGAGCGATAACGTCCATATATACCCAGGTGTTGCAGAGAAACTTCAGTCGATCAAATTCTTGACTAGTTAGGGAGTTCTGCCTGTGCTTTGCCAATGCTTGATTTACCAAGATCTTGGCCCCACGAAGATGTTCTATTCCGGTGGAGATATGCTGATCCCATGATTCTGAAAATGCAAGAACGAGTGTTGTTGCTAAGGCAGTATCTGTCCGCATGTTTTCAATTCCGTTAGCCAAATATCGAATACTGCGTCGCATATGTTCCATCCCCTCAACCCGTAAACCCGGCTTTTCTTTCGATGTGTGGAATGCAGTCATTGAGCTGATGGCATGATATAGCGCAGGAGACTCTCGGGCTAAAGGCCATATCATAGTCCTCCAGGGATTCTCGGTTGGACCGTCCTTGACTGATAGGATCCCACAAGTTTGTTGATCGAATCGCAACATGAGCATCTCTGGACTGCCCGGGAGCATTCGAGGCTGCCTATAAAGGCTTGTACCGTTATCAAGGCATGATTCCTCCGAGGACGATGACGAATTCGACAGCGACGGCGATGGCAAACGCATAACCCACGCCTCAGCTGGATCTGGTTGCCGTACAATCTCTTCAACGTCTTCGTCTGGATCTAGTATATCCATTTGCTCCGGAAGATAAACACCCGGTTGATATGGATTATTCGACTGCTGCGGCCGATAATCCAGGTAGTCCTGTGACGGAGCGTTGAGATCGGTACCTGGTAGGAGAAGGTCGATCAATCGAGGTGATTGACCAGAAGTCAGGCTTGATGCGGCAGTGATGGAGGAATGGAGGGTACTTCCATCGTCAAAGGTCGAGTTGATTGTGCTGGGTGTTGAAATGGGTTGTTGTGAATTGTCCGCGAACATGGGTGGTGGCCGGACATGGTGTGTATACGCAGAAAGATCGAGGGGAAAGTGGTTTTGCACATCTGGGAAAGTTTGCTGTTGCACTTGAGGGTCTGGCAGGATCATGGGTCGCGGTGAAAAAGTGTAGGTTGATTGGGGATATGCGACTGTAGTACTGGTTGTGGAGCCAGTCCCATCTGAAATTGTTGGGCTTCCAGGAACTTGTTTTGGATGTTTCGAGGGAACGAAGTCTAGTAGTTACGCTCAGTCAATGGTTCTTGCTATGGCCATGGACTTGAACCAACCCTTTCTTATCCTTGGAGAAGCTGCCTTCCCAGTGAAGCTTGTTTCCTCGAACGTGCGCCATTTGAAATCCTTCTTGTAGCCCCCGCAGTCGACGCTCCTCTTCTGGCAATGCAGACAATAGGGTTTTGTCTCGTCACATTTTAGCCGCTTTGCTTTACAAGTCACACAACCTGGAGCAAGTTAGTTCAGCGAGGCGGGATGCTTCTGCTGTACCTACCATTACGACTCTTCGATTGCTTGGGCTTCACAGTACCATCTGGGAGGAGTTTTACTTCCGCCTTCGGCTTCGTTGCTGTGGAATGGCGTTTCGTTGCGCCTTTGGTGGTCTTAGCATGCGATCTTGGCGAATTCAGCACGGGGGATTCTAGGAAGGCAGAGGGAGAGGGAATGCTAATTGTTTCCATGGAGGCATAGGAATAGAACAGTCAATGGTTAACAGGTGACGTTGATGGTGGTGGTGGTGTTGTTGTTGTTCGTTGTTTGCTTATTGGGTCGCAATGGAGCGCTGAGGTGGTATTTGATCATCCAGAGGAGGGAGCAGGGATATGGGCAGTTGGAGTTGAGATACGAAGTACTCTCTAGATACGTCCCAGCTTAAGCGAAGGAGATCACGGCTTAAGACTTCGGCAAGGGTTACCTATCCTCCTCTCACACGCCTTTCTCCGTCACCTACCGACTGTCTTGTTATGACCAACAGTCCTGACATCTGAATCAACCAGCGCCTTTCAAAATCCTAGAGATCTGATCAATCACTACATCTCGTGCCCTCTGTTTCCTGCGCCCTCCCGCCCGTCACTCGCTGCTCCAACCATAGATTGAGAGATCTGCTCCTATCCGGGCCAGCAAGCAAGCAGGTCTTATATCCCAATCATCCAAGGAAATGACCCCGAACGGGAAGGTGAATGCCTCGGCTTCGTTGCTGCTATGTCTTTGACTAAGACAGGTGCAAGACCGAAGTGCAAGATGGATAGAGGCAGCCAAAGATGCGAGTCAGACAGGTGGGTGGCTGCTGTTTGTTTTGTAAGGATCATAGTAAGGGTATTAGTGATAGGAAGTGCAGCATGAGATCCCATGTCTGCCTCCCAAGGTTCAGCCAGTTTAGATAGCCATCGATGTGAGTGTGCTTCCACATGTTGAGACGGGTATGTCTCATCGTGGATTGAATATCGCCTGATAATGATTCAAAAAACAAATCATGATGACTTCTTCCTGGTAATAATAATATATGACCATACCGGATCTGATGTACCATCCAGCCTACTACAACAGAAATATTCACAAAGCGCCTAGGTGTACTGTACAGACTTATCCCCATCTTACAACCCATGCCTTGGTAGGAAATCTAAATATTCTTTCTCCCATCATACAATCCATAGCAATCTTGTCCATGCGCCGACCTACCATTCTGCGTTAACCGCCGAATCCCTTGAGCTGGCACCGACTGTGATATTAAATTTCCCCTCAACCGGCATAACCCAATTCTGCCTCCCAACGCTCCAGTAACTTAAATCTTTCCTCGTAAGCTCTATGCTCACTTCTTTGCGCTCCCCCTTGTCTAACTCAACCTTCTCAAAGCCTCTCAACACCTTGACCGGGAAATCTATCTTCTTCCCCGTCGACTCATCCACCACCCCCTTCGGGAAGGAGACGTACACCTGTACCACTTGTTTCCCCTTGCGGTTGCCCGTATTTATAAGTATAACATTGACGCGGAGGTGCGTTTCGAAGAGAGAAGGATTGCCTCCTTCACCGCCACCAGCCTGGGATAGGGGTTGTTCTATCGAATAGCCATCAGGATAGGGATAGCGACCTGGGGTGACTTCTGATACGGAGGAGAGGTACGGGTAGACGTATTTCCTCAACTTGCGGAAGCCGTCTGGAAAGACGGCGGTGGAGGGGTTGGGGATGGATGTGTCAAAGGATGGTGGAGGGAGGGTTTCAGGTCGTGGAGATGGGAAAGGAGATTTTTCTTTGACGGTAGTGAGGAAGAGATCAGAGAAAGAGAAGTTAGTATAAGAAAGGCCAAAACCAAATTCATAGCGTGGTGTGATCGAGTGCTTGTCAAAATGTCGGTAATCGATATACAGTCCTTCATCGAAGTTTTGTTGGGGTACGACACCATTAGGATAATAGAGTATCTGGCCGCCTTTGCCGTAATCTTCGAGGGATTTGCCGACAGTGTAGGGGAGACGACCACTAGCGTCGACGTTGCCAAAAAGAACATCAACAAGAGCATTACCGCTTTCTTCACCAGGGAGGTTAGCCAGGACAACAGCTTTAACCCGAGGCAAGTCGATCCAGCGTTCAAGGACAACAGGGCCGACGGCATGAACAACGACGATCGTGTTTGCCTGGCCGTTACCGCAGTCTTTTGCGACTTGGCCCACGAGCTTGTCTCCATCCTTTTGAGGGTAGAGGTCATTTCGATCACCACGGACGTTGCTCCAAGCAACAAAACCTTCGCCGCTATCCGAATTGACGAAGGCTATACAGAGGTCCTGGTCTCCGAGGATTGAAGGCGAGGTCTTCAGCGGGAAGCTGTTCCCAAGGAAAGAAGCCAATGTTACTGACTCATTGTCAAATGTGGATTGGAGTGCCTTGAGAGGTGTGACCAAGTAAGGGAACTCGACTGCTCCACTGCCCCATCCCGAGGCCAGGGTTCCTTGATTGCAACCCCGATCAGGACAGGCATTGGGTCCTAGACCTTCACCAGCATCCTCACCAAAAATTCCAATATGGTACTTAGCCGCTCCATCGCGCTTCATCCGCTCGGAAGGGCCTTGCCGAGTCAAGGGGAGAATATTTCCCTCATTCTTTACTAGTACTATTCCCTCAGCAGCAATTTCCTTAGCTAGACGGCCGTGGGAGACTTTCCCAGTCCCTTGCACATCAACAAATTTATTCACAATCGCCGTTGTTGTGTCATCGCTACCAGGATGAATGAGGCCTTCTTTATCATCGGTGAATGACGAGAAATTCGGACCTCCATTTCCCTCTGGCGGTGGTGCTGGCCATTCTGTCCTGTTATCTTGACCTAGCTGGTACCAGGCTGCTACAGTACGCGTGACCATGTCATTTAGGCGTTCGATGGGCAACGAGCCATTCAAAACAGCCTTTGTCAATTGTGCGCCAAATAGCGAGTCTCCATCCACCCAACGAAGACCATCTCCTGGCATTGACATGTCCAAACCAGCCAGCGCACTTCCAACGCCGCTCCGTTGAGCAAGCCAGTCTGATTGCACGAAGCCTTGGAAACCTAGCTCATCTTTGAGAATCCCATTCAGCAGCTTACTATTTCCACAAGCGTATGAGTTGTTGACCATATTATAGCTGCACATCACACTAGCGACGCCAGCTCTGATGCTGTCGGCGAATGGCCAAAGGTATAATTCATGGAGAGTCCGATCATCCAGGTTCGAGGATATTGAATTGGGCAGTCCCCATTCCCATGGTTGTCGGAAGTGTTCTTGTTCGTTTGCGACAAGATGCTTCGCAGTAGCCATTACACCTTCTTCTTGGATCCCCTTGATTACTTGCGCCGCGGCCACACCTTGTAGGACTGGATCAGCTCCGAACCCTTCCCAATTTCTCCCACCGGCTGGCATTCGTCCAAGTGGTCCCATTGACGGTCCAAGTAGCACGTTCACACCCTTCAATCGCATCTCAAGACCCTGTGCTTTACCTCTTCTGTACATGAGATCCCTGTTCCAAGTTGCGCCAACGGTAACGCCAGCCGGAAATGCGGTGGCATGGTCTGCGAAGCGAATGCCAAGAGGGCCATCTTGCAGACATAGCATTGGAAAACCGACATTGTTCGCAGGGCCGGTATTGCCGACGCAAAGATTCTGGGACCATCCAGTTCCTGTTGTGACGTTGACTTTTTCGATTAGGCTCATCTTCCTCACCATAGGCTCTGCCTTCTTGTAGCTCTCTTCCCACGATCTCATTGTACCTCCATGAGGCGTAGGGTACCAAGGTGGTGATTGCTGGAGTGACTATTTAGCGGTGACAAGCAGAAGGTGCAAGTAAAGCTTACGCCATCAGGAGGTGCGGTCTTGTAGACCCAAAAGCCTCCACCAGCTATTAAACCCACCAGCCCTCCAAGCAGTATCACCGTAATAAGCAGACATGTCCTACGTGGCCACAGACAGTTTTTTATCCTCCTCATCCGGGACGGCCTCTGGGGTCTCGCAACCGGATTATTTACATTCAAGTAGATAGGTGCTCGATTTTGACTCCATGGCCATCTGGCACGCTTGTTCTTCTTTGTCTTCAGCTCTTCATGCAGGTCTAGTTCGTCCAACTCTTCACCAAACTCCGAGGATGACCTGTAGGCTTGCTCCAGTGAGGGCCTAAGAGGTATAGGGCTTTCGCTGCGAAGCAGCCCTTCCCGGCTGGCCTGTAGCTCTTCCTCGCTCTTCATCTTGGAAGAAGCACATCAAAAATTTGCGGATGCAGAATAGTTGCCCTAGATGTAGCGTGATCCGTTGCCTCAGGACTCAGACGTGTAAATGCAACTAGGCCCCTTCGGGGCTAGGTGCGCTACACATTTTCGGGTAAGCGGCGACGGCTAAGCCCCTTCGGGTTAGCTGTCTTGCTTACATAAAGTACGTACCTAGGTTCCATTTACACGTAGGCTGCGAAGTCATCCAGAGGGTTCCTAACCCAAAGGGGCTTAGGGGAAGTGGTTAGCCCGAAGGGGCTTAGCCACAGAAACACGTCTGAGTCCTGAGGCAAGTGATCCGCGATACCCTGGCACTGATTATGACATGGCTACGAAGAGCTTAGCGCAGGATAACCTACACCAAACCCTGTAAAGTGTAAAGTGCTCCAACGTTCATTACCACTCACGTCGAGCATTTTCGAGTCACCATCAAGCGACTCACCATAGGCTTCCTACCTCATTCCATTAATCTAACATCACAAGGCAACCGAGGTCCTTGGTTTTGGTCATCGTGGTCAGGCCATTAAGGGCTACCACAAACCTCGGATACGCTGTAGGCGAAGAAAGCGAACCCTTGGAGGCTCAGAAGCTACCTAGATACTAAGCATATGTGTTTTACAGATTCTATGAAGTTAAATCTATCCCATTATTTGAGGTAAAGGCCCATGAATTGTCTCGTGAAGCGACGGTCAGCGGCACCCAGGAACGAGGACTTGTGCTAGAGGGCAATTCAGCATCTCAATCTCTTGTATCCGAAGTAGGATATCCTCTTGGTTACCCATGGAGTAATTTGTGTACTGTAGCTCTTCTTTTTCTCTAAATTCTATTGGTTTATCTTTGCAATCGTTTTCCTCAAGTGACATCATCAAGCACCGTCTCTAGGTATAGTTGTAGCTAGCGAACGTCTCGTGATTTTTGTCTGCATATTGGTGTGTTTTGCGTTCCGTTTGAGTTGCGTGTGCTCGTCAACCGCGAACGAGCTTGCAGAGGACTGGCAGAATATTGGATGTTGAGCGGTTGCTAGGGTAGGGGGTGAGCTCTTGTAGGGTATTCTGTTTGAACAGTACTACGTTCGTAACTGCTTGGAAGATTGCAAGGGTGGAGAAGACTCGGGAGGCTGTAAGAATTGGATAAAGAATCTTGACACACATAGAGAATTGGGGGGGGGGGAAGCTGCGTCTGGCACCCCTTTGAATTCGAACCGCCCTCTCGAACAATGAGTAGCACCACTGTATACCACAAAAGCCAGCGTGCATGATGCAGAATCAAAGTCCTAGAGAATCCTGTTGTTGCACCGCAAGCTGAGCGTAGGCTTGCGGCAAGGGGTATCTTGAGGTCTATCGCGGCTCTCCCTTCATGTCGCCGCGTCAGTCAGTCTAAAGCCGACTTGTTAGCCACCATGTCTTTCATCCTGTACTTCTGTATACTCAAATCCTCATCTCATGGACCTCCTGCTTCTTAGCGTCGGTATTAGTATATAAACCTACTTTTCCCCTTTTATCGTATGGTTCTCTCCATCTTCATCTGCTTTACCCCTCCAATACTGCAATGCCACACATATCCACTGTGCTTAGCCTTCAGACCAGTAGGTCCTCCTAATCTTAGGCATCCTTGTCAGCATCTTATGGCTGATCTAAGGTAAGGTACTCGTAGGGGTAGCAGGTTTTTGAAAGAACTATGTGATTACTAATCCTCTAATCAAAGCCGAGCGTGCCGAGGTAAAAATGACGATGGGACACAAGACAGCCTGTCATGGCTCGTTCTTCTTCAGAAGGAATGATAATGGAGGGGAACGGGGGCCTTGTCAGGTTCTAGATGCACCGATGACCGGCACGTCTGCTTAAAATCCTACCAGAGCAAGCAATGGCTCCTTTGGTAGCTGGATGCTTTCAAAGACAATTATTGAGTCAGGATAGGACTCTCCAATGTCGTCGAGTTCACAAGTCGTCTGATTACACGAATGTGTCTACTCGGAGACCTGAGCAAGACGAGCAATGACTCCTTACGTCGTTCCATGCTTTCAAATACTCAGGTGCGTTTTTGCTTACTGACGCCGTTGGTTCAGAGATCTTCTGAAAAGAGTACTTAAAGCCCGAAGACCGCCTTCGATCAACATTCAAAAAGGCATCAGACAAAACTTACCAGCTCGACTACGCCCATTGCATCTAACCTCTGGTCCCATCCCTTACACTTACTTTACCAATTCCGACCTGAAGACCCAATGATGGCAGCTTACCAGAAGCCACTGACGCAATATGTTTCCATCGCAAATATCACCTTCGCCTACCGCCGCTTCGGTCCACCAACCGGCGTCCCTCTCGTTCTCATGCAGCACTTCCGTGGCACTATGGATCACTGGGACCCCCTACTGCTCTCCCTCCTCGCGATCTACCGCCCTCTTATAATTTTCGACAACGCAGGCATCGGTGCTTCGACCGGCACCATTCCGGCCACTTTCGCAGGCTGGGCCGCCAATGCCATCGCCTTCGTATCCGCTCTCGGTCTTACGCAAATCGACCTCTTGGGATACAGCATGAGCGGCGCGGCTGCGCAAATGTTTGCGCTAAATGCTTCTCATGGCATGGTGAGGAAGTTGATACTTGCGGGGACGAGGGCGAGTCAGAGTAATAGGACCGTTGCAGGACCACCAAGACCGTTTGCTGCGTTGTTCAAGGCTCAGACAGACGAAGAAAGTGAGGCGGCGCTGGCTTATAGTTTCTATCCGGAAACAGAAGAAGGAAGAGCCAACGCTAAAGCATACTGGACAAGGATTACTGAAGCCAACAACGGCGTCGTCCCACCATTTTTAAGCCCAGAAGGCGGCAAGGCTCAGGCTGCGGCATTCGTGGATTGGTCGACCCCTAATCCGGATAATTCAGTAGAAAGACTAGGAGAGCTGAGGATGCCGGTATTCGTGGTCAACGGCGATGACGACGTGTTGATTCCGACCGTCAATAGTTGCGAATTGAGGGACAAAATTGCGGGTTCGCAGATGATGATTTATCCGAAGAGTGGACATGGGTTTTTGGTGCAGTATGCGGCGGATTTTGCGGAGCATGTGAGACTTTTCCTTGATGGGGACGCGGGAAGAGGTGAGAAAGCTAAATTATAGGGGAAGGTAAAATTAGTTTTTGGGGAGGCGGGTAATACACTAAGAGAAGTCCTCAAGTGGTTATGGCTGTGTTAAAGAATAAATCAATAATGGTTGAACATTTTCCTCGCTTGGTGCTCTTGCCTTTACTGAATAATGATGCTAGACCGTTGGTGGCGAGGCAGCTCAATGATATGTAGCAAGAGAATGGAAAAGGAAAAAGGTTGAAGAAGGCACATCAGAAGAGAGTGGGAGAGGCGACTGCGATAGCCAAGCAATAAACTCCGCGTCGAAAACAGCAGCCTTTCACATGACAACGAGAAAAGCAGGTCCCAAGAATCTGGACTAAGACAGTCGTCAGCAGAGCGCGAAGGAAGAAATTCGACAGAGTACCAGTATCTGCCGAAAATCAGTGAGCAATGACCGATAGCCAGGCAAGTCAGCTTAGCGAGCAGACTCCGTGGCAACTAAAGGCATGGAAAGAGAAGCCTGAACCATTTCAAGTCTTCTTATCGCAAGTGCATTGCAGTTGTATCGAGCTAATATTTTAAGTCTTTGGAGCAAACAGGGTGTCTATCTGGATGTTTGGATAGCTTAAGGGAGAATTGACTAACTTACGACTATTTTTGATGGAGTGCCGACTACTATCACTGACCTTGCACCTCATCAACATAATAACAGTGCGAAAGACTGCAAAAGAAGATGGTCGAGTTTTAAAAAGAGCGAAACCCGCCACTAGGTAACCTCCTGTATGACCTGGTCGGAATATTTTCTATGCGTCGCTAACTGTCGTTCTCTGAATGCTGAAAGTTTCACCTTCTAAGACACTTGCTCGGATGTACTACGTAGTAAGACTCGCACCCTTCGGTTCCATCAATAGAAGGGAAAAGAGATGGCATCCTCGCTTTTGGAGAGATTGCAAGGCCTTGATAATACAACCACTGAGATATGCGCTAGTTCAGGCATTCCTGGTCTTCCTGATGGAGTGCTCCCCACCGGTCAGATCTTACAAACAGGCAATTCTGGTCAAAGAGACATCGAAGCTGGCTATGTACTGCGCCTGGTACAAAGTACTACACTGGCTAGCTGACAAGTTTTCATAGCTGCTGCAATAGGCACCTTAGTAGAATACAGGAAAAGTACTTGGGACACCTTGGTTTCATATATCTTGCACGTTGGCTTCCACTTTCCAGACTCAGTCCTTACACAGCAAGTGTCTGTTCCGGATATCCTAAGCCATAGGATGGGCCTGCAACGATCTAATCAGCTACACTAACCAATAACAGGAGATTGTTACTCGATAAAAGCAAAGCCACCCCCCAACGCAGTATATAAAGGCTGATCAGCCGTGCAGAAGTCTCGTGCCTTACAACGACTGGGGCTATGCGTTGGCGGGCAAGATCCCAGAGAAGCTACCTTGGAAAGCTAGAACGCCTTTTTGGAGGAGGCTCTGCTGGTTCCCCTTTACGTGGATGTGGAGAGTTCCACCAAACCAATCTCCAACTATGACCGTGTTGCCAAACCTTACACTGTAATCGACACTCACTCGTTCCAACTGCTGCCCATGTCAAGGTCTAAAATGGGACTATCATGGAATATTCTCGGGTATCCGGAATACAGCCAACAACATGCTCAAATGGTGTCGAGCCTTGATCAAGGCTTATAACGATCAGCAGAAGACTATTGATTACAGTTCATGCTTTGTAAACAGCATGCCTATTGCTGGCCATCGCAGTGATGAACTATTGATATACCATCACGGTAGTACGACAGGATACAAATCCTCCGTATATCTGATTCCGGACGCAGAAAGGGCCACCGTCGTGCTCTCAAACTCTATCAGTCTCAGCAATTGTACTGGTTGGGTCGACCAATTTAACCCTTGAGGCTCTTCTAGACGTCGACGAACGAAACGACTGTCAGAAATGCTTGAAGATTGTCTTGGAGAATACTATAATTAGGCCAACTACTTCTATAATGAGATCATCCCAGGCCAGCAGTCCAAAGGCTCGCAGCTCGCTTTTCAAGCCCTCGACTCCCAATTCGGGGGGACGGAGCACTACCGCCACGATAGCCTCTTTTGGCTCATGGCACCTGATGAGGCTGTCAGTCGAGCTAGATTCCCAACGTCCTTTGGGAAAAGCGTTACTCGCTTGGACCTTTTAAGAACGAGAGAGGCGAGATTGATTCACTGCTTTGGGTTCACGACGCTGGTGGACCTCCGGAAGTTCTACCGGGGCGTACGAATGAGAGAATCACAGTCCACTTCTCAAACGACTCCAGCGGTGTAGGTCGTCATTACGAGCAATGACCAACCCTACCTTTTGCTTAAATCCCTACCATGATCCAAAGTAATTATCCTATTCCTCTTTGTATTGATACTATTTTCCAGTTTCACTCAAACGGTACTCTCGATGTGAAGATCTAGACAAAGCACCCTAGAGCTCCCAGAAAGTCCGCTCAATGAGCAATCAGAACTGAAGCATGTCCACAGAGAATCCAAAGCGTGTGCACAGGGCTTCTCAATGGCCTTTTCCATGCTCAGGAGCGATTCCAAACCACTGATTCACTATCAATCAGAGCAACACATACATATCAATCAACACGATACAGATAGAGAATGAAAAGCTTGCAAAGTAAACATTTATGAATTTTGGAAACAGCAGAACCAAACAACTACAAAAGATATTCTCCCCACAAACTTTAACATCTTCTCTTCCTTTTTTTCTTCACCATGAAGTTTGGGAACGACCCCTTTCCACAGCTGTTGATCTCGTGCTTCGAAGGTCTTTTCCACGTTTCACATGCCCTAGAACGTCAATGCAAGTCAACGCGCCGAGGTGGATTTGAGACGGAGTAGCTGAGCGAATAAAGCGCCAATCGATTTTTCTTGTGATGCAGCAGGCATCCGAATCTCTCAATGTAACGGCGGCTTTGAGTATGTTGCTGCAGGAGCATGGCACAACGTTCTCACATTCGTTTCGTCAAGGTGTCCTCTACATTTCAATAATCTCATTTCTATAAACTCTTATTTCTAGGTTAATCATGAAGCCACTTTTATCCTGAAATCTTTCGTGTCGCCTTACTTTGATGTTCAGTACCATCTAATTGGGGTAACTATATTTGGCTTTGGTGCATACTGTTCTTTTATTGATGATTGCGCTTGTGCAATCTCCGACTTCTGAGGTTTAATACACTTGCCTGCTGTTCTTCCTTATAATCTTTCATTGACGTCCTGACAAATAGATCGTCCTTTTGCCGAGCGCCTAAACGCCCTCCATAGCTGTGGCGATTGGCCATTGAACACCTGTGAACACCCAAACGCCCTCCATAGATGTGGTGACAAGCCAGCCAATGCCTGCGAGACCACTGGGTGTTACCACCCAGCCTGGTATACCCACTCTCTCCACAGGTGTGACGACTAGCCAGCCAATGCCTGCGACCGGTCTACCACCACCAGATGGTACCACCCAGCCTGGTATATCCACTCTCTCCATAGGCGTGACGACGAGCCAGCCAATGCCTGCGACCACTCGACCACCAGATGGTACCACTCAGCCTGGTATACCCACTCTCTCTGTCGTTCCTGGCAATGTAACGGCATCGGTATCAAGCCCATCACACTGCTACTACCCCAATGGCCAAATGAACAGCATCGATATTCCATGCGACCCGAATGCATCAGTTAGTATGTGTTGCAGCGATCAAGCCCTGTGTCTTTCAAATGGCCTTTGTCGCACTACCAATGATCCACCAACGGACAGAAACATCAGTTATGCCCGAGGAACCTGCACGGATAACCAATGGGGCTCATCTATCTGCCCACAACACTGTCTCTCAAGTAAGATCTTCAACCTCCCATCGAGGAAAGCAGCCACTTTTTCAGCATGGGTACTAAGTCTTTCCTCACTCCACAGACCAAGATAGCGCCACCAACTCCTCAGCGTACAACTTTCGGGGGGGATCCGTTCAGGTTTGGGAGTGTGGCGGTTCCCAAGGCTACAGCTCATCTGCGGATTACTGCTGCGAATCTGAAGGAGAGAAAACACGCTGTTGCAGCACGCCGACAGCGATTTTTGAACTTGGTCCCGCAACCGTGGGCAACTTTGTGAGCTCGACGTCGAGTTCTCTCGCTCCTACACTGGCTTCGCCAGCTTCATCCTTTACGGCTCCGAGCGCAACAGCTACTGGCACTTCGTCTCCTCAACAGAAAATTTCAGCCGGCGGGGTAGCCGGTGGGGTAGCCGGTGGTGTCATAGGTGGAGTCGCATTGCTGGCTATGGCTGTCTTGATATGGCGATTTTGGTCAAAGAGGCGAAAAACAAAGAACATGCCAAGGTCTAGCTGGGTCAAACCTGAACTCTCAGCTGACCCAAGACCGAATCATTCAAATTCAGGATTTCCGTATGAGCTTAATGCAAACCCAGAGAGGCCTCCTGAACTTCCAGATCACTCCCGCTACGAACTTCAGGGAGATCTTGGCGGGAGTGAATTGATGACGCTGGGAGTTGGCTCGAAGGGCAGGTGACAGCGGCTATGGCATCTTTCCAAGAGCAATTGCTCGTCTCCCATTACACTGCTAGATTTCCATCAACCCACCATCCATCCAGCTAGCGATAATTAGTGTATATACCTTTGACAGATCCTTGTCTGAAAAACATCGCCGTCTTTCCCAAGGCGCAGATTGATTAGCACTCACCAGAGACACAATCCGACCAGCGTTGGGAACTAATGATCTAAAACTGTTAAGGGGGGTTTTGAGTGTGGTGTTAGAACAAACAAAATGGTCTGAGGCAGTAATTTGACGGAGCAATTGGAGATCGATGCACCGATACGGTAGGGAATGCGGGGGAACGGCCACAAGTGGTACCCTTGACGTAAGAAGCCATTCATCACTGATTTAGCTTCTTTCTATAATTTCTTATCGGACTGGGATTCACCAGGTAGGTGCAGCCTCGAGGTCTTCTAAGCTTCCAGATGTTTGGAGTGGACTGTAGCTGAGAGGGATGAATGCTACGAACACCAGAATGAGAGAACAGGAGACTCGATGTCGATGAGTGGCTCGACCAAGAAAGAGCTTACACGTCACCCGAGGGACCGACAGGAACTTTAGCGATAGCTTTACCTATATGCGGAAGGCAGATAAACAGTTGAGGCAGTACAAGGAGAACCGATCATAAATATTCGAAAAACACCTGGAAACTTCCATTCAAAAATGCTATGCATGCTTCACAACCAGCAACAGACTAATCCAAAGCACAAGCACGGCTGCACAAATCGAGAACTCTAAACCTGAGCGGCGTAACACAAAAACCTCAATCGACGAAATAAAAATTCGCTATCAAGCTTTCCAGCCTGCATACCTTATGCACTCCAAGAAAATCATAAAGTGTACATTGAAGAGAATTGATGCATTAAAAATGGAGAAAATTTGGAGAGACTGGACGTGTTTTTCGGCTACTCGGGTGCTCGCACCGGGCGCTTCTGGCAACGCCATGTGCGTAGCAGATACGAGCGGTGGGATGCCGTGGATGTTTGCTTGGTTTTATGGTGATTCGGGGATGGATAAGGCGACTGATACAACAATGGTTTTGTTGCAGCAGCCAGATGTTGCCTCAGTTCTCAGACGTGCCAGCGTCGCTAAGCCCCTCCGGGTTAGCGCCCCGAGGCAAGCCAGATACGGTAGTGCGAGGAGCCTCTGCTTAATAAGGTTCCAGAAATATCATGACCAGATTTACGCGGCGCAACGTACATGCCATCATGTTCCGATGTGGATATCGAGTTCGATGACGCTTACCTACCTTATCCATATCGAATCTACCGTATTTTATGGTAATAACTCCGTACAAAAGGAGACTTTAGAAATGTATTGATTCGGCTTTAGTTCCCATGTACATAATTGTTGCATACTGGACAAGGGGCGACGCCCTGCTTCAGATGATCTCCCACTGCGGTCCGCTGAGTCGGCCGAGCTACGAACTTGGCCAGTCAATAATGCAGATATCTCCTCCATTGCTCGGAAAGCTGGTGCATGCATCATGCGAGCGGAAGCGCAGTGGCTGTGCCCTGTCGTGTCCACACAATTCCTGGGTCGATCTCGCAGGTGCTTCGAATCGGGTGCGGGTAATTATCGTGGGCCTGGTGGTGCGGCTTCAACATGATGCACCAAATTCCACCGTACTCGTACTCGTTTTCGTCAGGGCCGCATGAACACCACCTTGTCAAGAAGCGTTGTCTCGCATGTTGCTAGAAGTGGTCTTCTGATTAGCGAACAAGCAAGACTCGATTGTCAATCAGGGCTTCAAAGTAATCTGCGGGTAGTTGTCGCGATTCGGATCGCGTCGGAGAAAACAAAGCTACACTAGGTTGTTGCAAGTGTGCAGAGTGAAAGGAATGCCACCGATGCCTGGTTTAAAAGCTATAGAGATCGTGTTCCCTTCACCTCTTGTTCAGATGCCGGATAAGCGAACGGACGAAATCAATGCCGGAAAAATAAGTACTAAGACATCTTTCGCAGTCGGAAGATAGAAGAAATGCAGGCAGACTGGACGGAAAGGACGAGACTGGAAGGTAAGAACTAAGATTCTTCAAGAAGCCTTGACTGAGTTTCTCGCTAAAAAATGATGACAACAGAATAGTTGAGGCCGGGCGTTCAGTCCAAACATCTGATTCTCTCCTCGGTTGGATATGATGCGATTACTACAACCAAACCAGCACGCGGCGCTTTATCACCAGAAGATGGTTATGTCGCAGCGCATGCATTGAAGAATCATTGCCAATGATTTCGGTACGATGGAATGGGTTGCAGGAATGCCGAAAAGGAGCTGCTGCTACCACCTTGATTGTAGCTGAGAGTCGCAAAGGGATTGAGTAAGATGGCGATCATTTCTTGTTGTTGAATGCTGCCCCTTTGGTCATCAAGTCTCAACAGTTTCCAATAAATGGCTGGTAGCCGCCTGCCTTGGTGTTGACCGCGAAGAGATTTCCAATGCTAATCTCCCCAATTCATAAGAGCAAGAAGCTGAAAAAGTTATTGGTAACCACATTTTAGCGGGACTGTGGGCCAGGAGCGTTCCAGGGAAAGGAAGTTGCGTCCCATGCGTATCAACTGTCAATCGATACCGTAGTGGGAGCGCATGCTTTACTTATCTGGATTTGCAAAGCAAAGGTTCCAGCCAGATAGGAAATTTTGGAATGGACCGGCGGAATGGGGGTACTCTAGTCGTTAGTTTGTAGCTGGGACGAAAAAAGCTTGCTGCTTTCTATTCCACGGGAACGCTAAATACACCAAAGCTCTAGATCCTTCTACTTTGGGAGTGCTGGAGCAAAGCGCCTCACCCTATCCAGTACGCTTACCTTATGGAGTAAGCTTTATCGATTGCTAGTAATTTTACCGTAATTTTGGTTCTGGCCCAATCTTTGGCAGGCTTTTTGTACCTGATACATGACCTAAAGTATACGTATTCTACAGGTGCCTGTGCGCTCCCTAGCCTTTCCCTATCGACTGCCATTATTACTTCTCCGGCTCATCACTCCTTCAACCCTAATACTTCAGCCGTTCCTATCTCTTCTTCGAGGGACGTACACTCGCTTTTTCATTCACCATTGCCATGGACCACCAGCAGCAATTCAACTTCTCCCACCAAGGGACTGCCTTGAGCAGTGGAGTCACCAGTACCGCTCCGACGCCTCGTCGCTCTCACTCACCCGAATATGGCATGCACCAAGATCACATCGAACCCGCTCCTCGCAATCCGTTCGGAACGCCTTTCGCATCTGGTCCAGTTTCGGCGAATGCCTCATCTTCCGCATTGAACTTGCATCAACAGCGTGAAAATCAAAAATATTTCCATTCGAGACGGGTGAAAAAAGGGGAGATTGAGAGACCTTGGCTGAACAAGAAGGATCCCAAGGAGAAGTGGGTGACAATTATTCCATTGATCGGTTTAGCCATTGGATTCGCTCTTGCGGGTTTCCTCATTTATGATGGCCTTCGAACTGTCGTTCATCACCAGTACTGCCCGGTCTTGGCCGAGGATTGGTCCACCGGTTTCAACACCAAAGTCTGGACGAAGGAGGCTGAAGTTGGTGGATTCGGGTTAGTTCGCTCTGTTACACGCTTACCAAACCACAGCTAATAGGTTCTTTAGTAATGGTCAATTCGAAGAGACTACTGTTACCGATGAGAACGTGTTTGTCAACAATGGAGTGTTGCACATTAAGCCCTCGCTACAGGATGCCAACCTCATCAACGCCAACAACGTCCTCGATCTGCAGAAGCAAGGTATTTGCACCTCTAACGTCTGGTCCAACTGTCATGCTGTCACCAACCTTACCAACGGATCTATCATCAACCCTGTCAAGTCTGGTCGGATCAACACCAAAAAGGGTGCCACAATAAAGTATGGTCGTGTTGAAGTCACAGCCACACTTCCCTCTGGAGATTGGCTGTGGCCCGCCATCTGGCTGATGCCCGTTAACCCTGTGTATGGGCAGTGGCCTAAATCTGGAGAGATTGATATTGCAGAGTCTCGCGGCAACAACTACAGCTACGCACAAGGGGGCAACAACATCATCTCAAGCGCCCTTCATTGGGGACCGAACACTGCCAACGATGCTTGGTGGAGGACCAATGTTAAACGAAATGCTCTTCACACAACGTTCACCAAAAAGGCCCACACTTTTGGCTTGGAGTGGAGTGAGAAATATTTGTTCACATATATTGACACTCGTCTCCTTCAAGTCTTGTACACTAACTTCGATCAATCGCTGTGGGCCCGCGGGAACTTCCCTCTCTCGGACTCCAACGGCACTCGTCTGGTTGACCCGTGGAGCCAGACCGGTAACAAGGCTACTCCCTTCGACCAGCAATTCTATCTTATTCTCAATGTTGGTGTTGGTGGCACCAATGGTTGGTTCAAAGACGGTGCTTCGGGGAAGCCATGGGTTGACCAATCTTTGACGGCCAAAAAGGATTTCTGGGATGCCCGTAACTCATGGCTCCCAACATGGCAGGACAATGGCGAGATGGTCGTGTCCAGTGTAAAAATATGGCAGGAGGGGGCGTGCTAGTTGATCTGTATCTTTCCCGACATAATGAATATAGACCTTATTGGAGTCGGCTTTTGGGAACGAAGGCGGCATCAGAGCTTGGAAATGGGCTCCAGGAGTTGCGGGCTTGAGCGGCCTTGGATTCTGCTTACACGGAGAATAGTGGAGGTTTGTGCGAGTCTCTCGCCCTGATGAGATCTATCATAACATCCTTATAATACAACATACCATCTATCTAAACATACATCTATCTAAACATACATCTATCTAAACATACATCTATCTAAACATACATCTATCTAAACATACATCTATCTAAACATACATCTATCTAAACATACATCTATCTATCTGTCAATACAAACACCGTTCACTCATGTACCTGTTCACTTTGACGCCGACTGCTGACCGTTGACTTACTACTGTTCCTCCAAAGACATACGGCATGCTCCGAGGTCATCAACGAATACATATTGGCTCAAGGAAGCGCACTCTCCAATCGCGGTTCTATGAACGCCTTCGCCTTTCCAGATCCTATCAGGGGTAATTTACACGGTATGTTTTGATTAATACTGGCCGACCGGTATGTGGCTTGATTCAGGGAAAGATCTCAGTGCCCTTGACGTCTCTACTACAGCTGGAAACTCGATGTGGATATTATTGCCCATCTATTAGATCTCCAAATCTATACATACATCGTGTGCAATCAGACTACTCCGTACATGCGCAACATGGGCCAGCAGATGATGCCCACCACGAGAATGAGATCTCGGGATGATCGGTGCCAATATTAATCATATGTGTTAGTGCGAAATGACGCAAAGTAATCTTTGATGGAGTGGCCCAGTGGGTCCACCCTTTTTACACGCATTAGGAAATAAAGTAAGATTTGCGATACCTTCCATTATCCCCCACTCAGCCATGGGAAAATCCTATTTATTTCCAAACGACCACGGTACCACCATCGCTTGTCACCCGCCAACAACGTGGCTTGTTCCATTCGCCGCTTTAATCACCATTACTTGCTAGAATAGGTAGCAGTCAAGAGTGCAAGGCCGTTTAATCCAGTTCCTGGATTCTGCGCCTTTTCCACCCGCGCCATCCACACATTAGAATAGTATTATTTTCATTATTTTTCATTATTTTCATGGGTGACTAAGGCACTCCCTTCACTACTACGACTCCGTCTTACTTGCGTTGGGTATGCCCGCCTGACCAGAGTTTTATGTGGTTACACGGCAGCGGGGGACGATAATGCTATGGCTGTCAAGTGGCACATGGGGCGCCTGTCAAAGGTCTGCTGAAGGAAAAGATCTCCAACTTGGCTTTTGGCGATACGAGAAAGTGCCAGAGTCTAACGACGTACTCCGTACTTCGATATAACACGAGAGAGCTGAAGCCCCCGCGTGCAGCAGACCCTGCATCAACATAATTCCTACCGACCCACAAAAGTGGTGCCGGATGCCCCGGTTCAGACACGATCGCAAGCATGGATGATGGAACGTGCATTGCTTGGGCCTTTTCATCTCGGCGAGCCACTTTCTTCCCCTCCCTCTCCACCGTAACACCGACGGAATAAGGTGTTCCGTGTTGCGTATCCTACGGTAGGATCTTCACAGTGGAGGCGGAAAATTTAATTGATGAAGCGATTAGCGCTAGAGCTTTGGTAGCGAACTAACGACATGCCATCGGACTAGGCGCTGCCAAGTGATTTGTGCCCCACATTGATTTTGGGGGAGGAGGTTTTGGAAGGGTGCCGTATGTACTCGATAGAGGAAGACGAACAGTTTGTATACGAGGTTCTCAGCAAGCAAGCAAACTGTGGACTCAGACCGGATAAATCGCACAAATTACGTAGCTTTTTCATCGCACACGAAGAACAAGTTGAACAACTATTGGGGATCTGTGGATTGATTGCGCTGGGCGTGCAGTCTGCAGAATGGCATGGATGATGGGGATCCACGCATGCACGGGTAAGGGAGGTATCCATGCGCATGTCGGCAGCAGGCCGGGAATAGAAGCAGAGAAGCGGCGTCAAGCCACTTGATTGGACTGCCATGCACCCCATCGAGACCGAGGTTGCCCCGACTCGGAGTAGTCGTACCGTGGTTGACACTGCTTACTATAGTCGTTTCATAACGGCCACCGAACATGGCTAGAGGGCGAGAACATCTGCCATGCTTTTCCGAAACCTGACGGCATGCAATCTCCCCTCTCCCCAAGCTACAACTAAAACACCGAATTGGCGAGCGCATCACTTGGGTGGGTCCCACTCTAGCCGCATTGGGTTATCTTGATGATGGAAAGTCTCCTCCTTCTGGCCAAGATGTTCGCGGCCTGCTGCTTGTGGAAATAGAGTGGCAAGATGCTCGTAGCGCTCGATACCATGCCCCCTCGACGTTTCGTCCGACATGGCTCCTCCGACTTCAGATGTGGCGCGACCCTCCTACTGCACTGGAACTGTGGAAGCTGTTTGGCTATGTTCCTCATGTTCCAGGTGTGGAGAAGCTGTAGCTCCCACCCGTAAGGAAACAATGGATTCACCGTGTAGGAGATTCCTAGGCGCTTGCCTAGATTCCGTTGCCGCTCTTGGGTCTAGAGGTGGGCATCGATGGAGGAATTGCCAGGACCTGGGACGTTATCTGGGTTTGGTGGTGATTACCCACCCCCCCCCGGTAAGAAATCTACTAGGGCAGCTGATTGTATAGTGTAGTGCTCCTTGTATCAGGAACAAAGACCATTCTGTACCTCAGTCACGGCTAGTTGTTGATTGACCATTTGTCCCGATCGATTACTGTGGCGAGCTTCTTTTGGAAAGGCGCTCTATCTGTAACGGACTAGAACGTCTGGTATTTTTGAGATGCCAGCAATCCGGCCCTATCTTTTGCTCGTATTTTCTTGCATCCAAGTTCTTTGGTCAGCTCTGTTCTTGGTTGGAGCGGAGAGCCCAGGCTGTCCGTACTTCTCCTCTCTCCAAGGCTCCTAATATTATTAACCCTCCGGGCCATCTTTTTCCTTCCTTCATTCTCTCACTTGCACCGTGCAATCACCTTCGTTCTTCCACAGTGACGTTGCGGTAATCGACCGATCGTCGGGATTCAAAGGCTACCTGCATTGTCAAGAGGTTTGCTTTGGTCAAGATCCCACTGCAGGTACCTTTCCGTTCCCCAACCGCGTGAGGCATATCGGAACTGATATCTTGATAAGATATTCTCGAATCGTGGTCTGCTTCATGTTCGCTATCTGAATCACCTTCCTCGAGCTACACTCGTTTTTAGCAATCACCATCGTTCGGCATTCAATTGCCAGATACTCACTGGTGGTGACAACCGCTCACCACTACCAACCTTACCCCAACACCTAATAATCTTACAATCCTCTGCAGTTAGCCGCTGCTATCACCAACCATGGGCATCAAGAATTACTTCAAACCCAAGGCTGCCAAGGGGCAGCCTGTCCACGAGCCTGTACCGCAGATGTCTGAGAAGCCATCGGTTCTAGCTGGAAACAGTATGGAAATGAGTGCCAACGGGACGCCGAGGAATATGTCGTCGAGAGCGTCCATCGCGCCATCGACACGAAGCTCATACTATGTCGACGAGATCAAGCACGAAGTGATGGTCAACTACCTCCACCAGCAACAGTGCTCGCACATGTGGGTCGACGACATGAGATCGGGAGAGAGGGAAGGCGTCCTGTTAAGAAAGAGCCGTAACAACTACTTGGCCTGTCCTCCTGACCTGGTACACTCCCATCTCGCCATGGCCATTGGCCAACTTAATTGTCAGGTTAGTATCCTCCTGTTGAGCAATCTTACTATGAAGCTTATACCCTGTAGGTCGCCATGACGGTAAACTCGAGAGTCATCAGGACTTTCCTTGGATGGTCGCCCGATGCCGTCGATGTGCCGTTGATGAATGGTCTGCGAGTGCAGATTCTGCCTAGCGTGGCTGATTTGCCAAGAGCGCGCAAACATCAATTTGCTGCTTTCCTGGCAGAAGAGCAAATGTTGGTGGTATGGGATGACGATGCTCTCCACTTGATTCAACGTGCCAAGGCCATCGAATCGGAGCTGATGGAGCTCGTATGGAAGACTGGGGAGCCAGAAGAAGTTGAGGAAGGAGCGGCGCCAAAGAAGGGCCCCAAGGTCTCTGAGCTCGAGATTGACGAGGAGTCGGGTGCTATAATGCCTCAAAACCGACCGACCCACCTGCTCAACACCATCCTCGTCGCCTTTACCCTGATTCTCATTGTCACCGTCTTGGGCGCAGGTTTCCGTGAGCTCGCGATAGAAATCGACGTTGATCAGAGTTACACACGTCTCGCTTTTGTTGCCCTCACTCCTGTTCAAATCTTCTTCACCTTGGTAAGCTTTCTTCGGATATTGTAATAGCCGCTAGACGCTGACGGTCACCAGTTCTTCGCTCAGGTCATCGTGGGCTGTATCGCTCAATGCATTGGTCCTGTCCGGCAAATGGTTACGAACTCAAAGTTTTACTCGGCGACCTGTTCACCACGTCTTGTAGACCGGACCCTACCGCATGTCACGATCCAGTGTCCAGTGTACAAGGAAGGTTTGCATTCGGTCATTGCGCCCACGGTAAAATCCATCAAGCAAGCCATTTCGACATACGAACTTCAAGGAGGCTCGGCCAACATGTTTATCAACGACGACGGACTTCAAATCATTGACGAAGAAGAGCGACAAGCCCGTATCGACTTTTATGCAGACCATTCGATTGGATGGACTGCTCGTCCCAAGCACGGTAAGGATGGATTCACCAGGAAAGGCAAATTCAAGAAGGTAAGCCAGCTTATATCTCTCCTCATCCTTTGAGCCTTTGTCATTCGCGTATCAAAAACTAGGGTCTAGTCTACCCTACGATTGCTTTTCCTTGCCGAATTAGGCTTGTGTCTGACTAAGTTTGTCCACAATTTTCGTTCCCGTGATCATGTTTTACCACATTCAGTCCGTGGCGTCGGATACCCACAGTTGAACTCGGCCATTTCCACGAATAAAATGGCTGACCAAGATCGAATAGGCCTCGAACATGAACTTTGGTCTCATGATTTCTTGCAGAGTTGAGGAGAAACTTTTGATGTACGATCGCCCGCTTGATTGGTCGCAGGCCGATGAAGCTGTCGCATACGAAAAATGTCTCAAAGAGGTTCTTGAAGAGAGTAAGATTGCATGGGCAGATGGAAACATTCGAGTTGGCGACTACATTCTTCTGATCGACTCCGATACTCGTGTCCCTGCCGACTGCCTTCTTGACGCCGCCTCTGAGATGGAGCAATCCCCCGACGTGGGTATCATGCAGTTCACCTCGGGTGTCATGCAGGTCGTCAATACTTACTTTGAGAACGGTATCACCTTTTTCACCAACCTGATCTACTCGGCCATCAGATACACCGTTTCCAACGGTGATGTTGCTCCATTTGTCGGTCACAACGCCATCCTTCGCTGGGCTGCCATTCAGCAGGTTTCTTACGAAGATGAGGATGGTTACGAAAAGTTCTGGTCCGAATCCCACGTCTCGGAAGATTTCGACATGTCTCTTCGCCTTCAGTGCAATGGTTTCATCATCCGTCTTGCTGGATGGGCCGATGAAGGGTTCAAAGAGGGTGTCTCGCTCACTGTCTATGATGAACTCGCTCGATGGGAGAAATATGCTTACGGCTGCAACGAATTACTTTTCCACCCCATGCGCAAGTGGATATACAAGGGTCCCTTTACTCCTCTATTCCGTCGTTTCTTGTTCTCCAACATTCGTTTCACTTCGAAGATCACCATCGTCTCGTACATCGGTACTTACTACGCAATCGGCGCTGCCTGGATCATGACGACTGCCAACTACTTTGCCATTGGATGGTTCAACGGTTATCTAGACAAGTACTACATTGACTCATGGAAGGTGTGGTTTTCCATTGTCATTGTCTTCAACGGTCTCGGCAACGTTGCTCTCGCCGCCATGAGGTACCGTGACGACAAGGGAGGCTTCGTTTCAAACCGTAAGTCCCATCTCCATGCCCCTACAACCATCTCCCACTAATCCTTTGATTCCACAGTCCTCATGAACTTCAAATGGACCTTTATGCTTTGCATCTTCCTCGGCGGCCTTTCCCTCCACGTTTCCGCTGCCCTCCTCTCCCACATGTTCGAGATCGACATGACCTGGGGCGCCACCTCGAAAGAAATGGAATTCTCCAACTTCTTCATCGAGGTTCCCAAGGTCCTCAAGCGCTTCAAGTTCAGCATGGCCTTTTCCATCTTCGGCATCCTCGGCATGATCATCCTCGCCACGGGGACCTTTATCCCGCCCGACTGGCAGATTAAGGATTTCGTCGCGATTCTGCCCATGGCCACCGTGACGGCGAGTCATTTGTTACTGCCCATCGTGCTGAACCCGGCTCTAATGACGTTTTCGTGGTGAGCACCCGTGTGCCAGCGGGAGCTTTTTTCCTTTTGTTTGGACGTCACGATCATTATTCTTCAGCGACTATCATTCCTGGCGCTTCCCTTTTTTAATCGACGACCTACTTTTCCTTCTTTTGATCAAGCCAGCCAACCACGCTCGCTGCACCGGCGTTATGGGATAGAAGGCAGGCTAGCAACAATACCACCGGCGTCCGGGCATCACACTCGCTATTTACATTTGGAACATGCATGACGGACGGGACGGCGGAGAAATACAATCGTTTTTGAGCACTGCGGTAATTGTAATTGACTGCTGGTGGGGAGGGCTTATATGTATATATTGCTAGGGGGAGAGGAGTAGGATATAGACCGGTTGCCGTGTTACGACGTTTTGAAATAGAAAACAATACCTATCATTTATTCTACCATCTATCCATTCTACCATCTATCTATTCATTCTACCCTGAGTCCAGTCCGTCCCCCTTTTGCTCCATCTCTGTCCAACCATCTCTCCCCAACCATCTCTGTCCAACCATCTCTCTCCAACCATCTCTCCCCAACCATCTCTCCCCAACCATCTCTCTCCAACCATCTCTCTCCAACCATCTCTCTCTCCCAGCCATCTCTCATACTGTAGTCATCTCTCTCCAAACCCCCCATCCATCCCCCTTTCCACTACCCCCCCTTCCACATCCTCCTCACCTTTCCTAAACCCTTCAACCCTGTCAACCTCCCAACCCTTCCCTCACCTCACCGCCTCACCACCCCCCCATCTATACTCCCCTTTCCCCCCTCCTAAACCTTCCCCTAAAAACCCTTCCCTTAAAAAACCCATCCCTCAAAAACACCTCACTAAATCTCTCCCTCAATCTCCCACTAAACTCCCTAAAAATCTCAATTTCAAAATTTCACAAAAATTCATCCAATCCATTCGATCAAAGAAAGAATCAAAGAAAGAAAGAATGAAAAAAAGGAAAAAAAGTGTGGTTTTTAGGGTTGAGAAAGTGTGGGAGGGGAGGGGAGGAAGTAGGTATGTGGATGGGATGGGATGGGAATGGGAGTGGAGGGGAGGGGAGAGAAGGGGAGGAGAGGAGGGAGGGAGAAGGTGGAAGAGAGTTGTGAGGAGAGTGAGCGGAGTGATGTTGCTGTTGCTGCTGAGGGAGAGAGGGAGGGAGGGAGGAGGGGAGGGAGGAGGTGGAAGATAGGTATGTGGATGGGTTTTGAGGAAGAAGTGTCGCTATCACCATCACCACCACCATCACCATCCACTTCCCACTTCCCACACCTTCACCTCTCACTTCCCACCTCTCACTTTTCACTCCTCACACCTTCAAACATTCAAACATTCAAACATTCATCCTCGCGCCTTTCCCCTCAAAAAACAAAAAAAAACAAAGATAGAATAACTAACCTGACAACGTTCTGCAGTGAAAAAGTCCTGATATTTTTTTTGAGTTTGGCAATGTTAAGCTGGATTGATAGTATATGAAAGTTTTTCAATGAGGGTTGAAGGATTAGAATAATTTTCGGTTTTAATTTTTTTTTGAAAATGTGTATATATGTGTCTGGTTTTATGTTTATGTTTATGTTAGATGAGGGGTTTTATATGATAGATAGATATGGCCGGCAACGAGATTCACCTGTACGTGGTGCCGGCTACGAACCTTTTGATTCTATGTTCTGAATAGAAGTCAGAAGAGTCAAGAGATCTCAATCCGACGCAGTTCGAACGATGTTAGGACGTTGCGTGATCAGGAAAGCCGCCGTGCAGAGTTTTCACCCACGCGACAACACCCCCCCTAACAGCCACAATCGATCTACGAAGAAGATTAATGACATGTCGATGTCAGTAAGAGATGGAAAGATATCTAGTGAAATAGTCGGTCTCAGTATGAGAGTCGTGACTACAAGTGGTCGAAGGATTTGCGATCCGTCGACTGCGTCGATATACTGGAACGTCTTCACCACATCGACAGTGCCGTCGAGTAATTGATGGAAAGATATCAGGTAGAATAGTCGTCCTCAGTCTGAGAGTCGTGACTACAGTGCTCGAAGGAGTAGTGACTCGTCGGTCACGCTGATATACTGAGGGAGCTTGAGCTCACCTTCTTTACTTGACGTCAAGTCATGCATCTATCTACGTGGAAAATTGAGAGCTCAAGAGAACGATCAGAACGCATTCTCTTTCATCGATCAGAGTCAAACATCGAACGATTGCGATCGCACGCCTATACTAACAATTCATTCAACGTCTACGTGACACAAGTCAAATCAAGAGAAGGAAAGGGTTACTCAGTACAATCACACTCTACCTTCCCATCGTGTGCGTCTCTCTTTCATCACATATTTCTCTGCGCAATGAATGGCAATCATTGAGTGAGAGAACGCAGCTCTACGTACGTTACAATCACGAGCATCACGGGTGCAAAGGAAACGTCTTTCGTCTTCGGACCGAGAATCGAACCGGAACATCGTTGTATAGAATACCGTCAATGAAGAGCAGGGCAAAGACGATGCGTCATAAACGAACAACACAGACACTCATTAAGAGTTTACTCGAGCGTCACGCGCTGGATAGAAGCTATAGGTGCAAACTTGATACATAGTCTCATGACCATTGTTTCGGCGACGCGAAGTCGCCGTGTAGACGGCGAGTGGTTTTCTCCCCCAGAGGGGTTTGTCCACTCGATATAAATAGCATAGAGTCCCCCATGGGTCGGGCCTAAACCGATGTCACAAGGGTGTATGAATTCAAATCAAATCAAATCAAATGATAGATAGATGACTGATTGGGTTTTTTGTTGGGGCGATATTGATGGGTTGGTGGGGTGAGATGAGGGATGGATGGATGGGTGGGGTTGATGGGATGGTAGTGATGCTATTTTAAGTATGATATTTAATTCTGTGATGAGATGTTGAGGTTGTTGCGTTATATACTCGTGATTCTACAGCTACAAACGCCGCACTCACCACTTCATGCTCTCCTTGGCATACAAATCCATATACTCATCCACGGCCATCGCCTCCAACCTCCCCCTCTCCATCCCCAACGCCACAAACTCCTTGACCTTCTCCTCTGTAAAATGCGGCCCTAAATGTCTCTCATACTTGTTCATTATCTCCGGCTTCGCTTCTTCCCTTCTCTGCTTGTGGCCAAGGGGCGCCTCCACGACCGTCTCCTGTAGTACTTCGCCGTCGTGCAGGGTGACGGTTAGGGCGTTGGGGATGGAGCGAGTGGAGGGGTCGTGGTAGGATTTGGTGAAGAGGGGGTCTTCGATGCAGGAGATGCGGCGGCGGAGGGATTCGACGAGGGAGGAGGTGGCGGCGGGGGAGCCGTCGGTGTAGTCGGTGGCGTGGAGGCGGTTGAAGACGAGCATGGTGGCGACCATGTACTAAAGGGTGGATTAGGGTTGGATTAAGAGGGAGAGGAAAAGGTGTACCTGGATACAATGGTCGCGGTCGGCAAAGTTGTCCATGGGTTTGTGTTGTTTGTCAATGATGCGAATGCACGCTTCGTGGGTGCGGATGGTGACGGATTTGATGTCTTTGGCGGATTTGCCTCGCTTTTCGAGGTCTGCGTAAATGTGCTTTGCGGCTTCGATGGCGGTTTGGGAATGGAATTCGGCTAATCACAATGTTAGTCGTCCTTTATGCGAAGCCGTAGAGGTAATTGACCTGGATATGAGACCTTGAAAAGGACATTCTCCATCACGTAGCTTCCGTAGGGTCTTTGGAATTCAAACTTCTTTCCTTTAAAAAGCACATCGTAGAAACCCCAGACAGGCGCTGAAAGCACCGTGGGGACGCCCTGTTCCCCTCTCTGCACCTTGAGTACCAAGTTCACTGCTCTTTGACAAGCATCGCCAGCCGCCCAAGATTTCCTAGACATGGTGTTTGGCGAATGCCTGTATGTTCGCAAGCTTTGACCATCGACCCACGCCTGTGATATGGCGTCCGCTGTCTGCCTTTCCGACATTCCAAGCATTTTCGATACCACAGCAGCTGTAGCAACCTTGACCAAAACCACGTGGTCTAACCCGACTTTGTTGAAAGAGTTCTCTAGAGCCAAGCAACCTTGAATCTCATGCGCTTTAATCATCGCCTCCAGGACCTCCTTGATCTTGATCACGGTCCCATTGCCTACAAGCCCGCCGGCTCGGTTTGTTCTTGAAATCCAATCAGCAACTGCTAGGATACCTCCAAGATTGTCCGAAGGGTGACCCCATTCTGCTGCCAGCCAACAATCGTTGTAATCCAGCCATCTGATCATGGCCCCAATGTTGAAAGCACCATTGACTGGATCTAGCACATAAGGCGTCCCCGGAACGCGAGTACCGTTGGGCACAACCGTACCCTCCACAACTGGTCCCAGGAGCTTCGTACATTCCTTGAAACGAAGGGCTTCTAGGCCGCAGCCTATGGTATCTAGAAAGACATATCTCGCGGTTTCCATCTGACCTTCAAATCAGGTCTGAAAGATCAATTGGCAGGGATAGCTCACAGCTAGATCAGAATCGATTTTGTAATTGTGAACATAGCTCGCCATGTCCTTGATTTCAGGATCATACTCTCTTCCACCGCCAACTGCAGCGCCTGCCACGCCAGTAGCAGCATTGAGGGTGGGCATTGTAGAAAACAACACCGCTGCTGGAAATTGTCGCCAAGAGCTTGACCGGAAAGAGGCAAGCAAAGGTGCTTGTAGTGGATGTCTCCGAGGCGAGCAACGAACAGCCGACGTCTGCAGTAGGCTCTTCGTCGCTACACGATTAACAGATCTGATCAATGAGGACATCTCTATCAATTAGCTATGGACCTTGTTTCCGCATCAATTTGAAGTGTAGATGAGCATCACGTCTCGAGCATTTTGCAAAAGGGATATTTCATGGGCGAGGGGAAGTTCTTCGTAAAGTCCGGTCCACCTCGGCAAAGCAATGACGAAGTTCGGCTGAGCCAGTAAGTAGAATAGGGCTGTAAGGCTGAACGGATTCAGAATCACGTGATCAACATGTGACTGAATCAAAGATGTTTTCGCCGACAAACGTCTCTTTACTCTCTCGACTCGGGGAGTAACCTAGGTGATATTAACAGTATCCGCATCCCTCAATATCAAGGTATTACGATGCTTTCCCTTCTGGAGGCGCTTCGAATAGCCTCTGTCCTGCCCGTACGAGGTCCGGCTGCATTGAATCATCTCTGCCATGCCGTTGGTACTTGCTCAATCTTGCAGCCGACCCTCAGCGATTACGAGAGCGACTTGAGCGTCAAAGGAACGAGGCCAACATAATGCACCATTGTGTCGCATCTTTCGTATGGTCAAAGAGCTTCTTCCATCTAGACATCGGACAAAGGGAATCGTAGTATTTCATTATCCAATCTTTATCTCGTCCTCAAGCTCAACTCTCTTTATGCAAGACAATCTATTGAGATCTATATCTCGGTAGTCTGGACTGGTTGGAGATGGTTCGAAAAAAAACCCACCATATCATACCAATAAGTAAATTCAACTCTGAATATCATAACTTCTTCACTGTCATTCAAATATCTTGATTCTTGTATTCTTCATGGGTTATTGGGATAAGTTTTGGAAGAACGGCAATGAGCCTACAAATGAGGAAGAGCAGCGAACGGAACGAATCCCCAGCCCCAGTAACGAGAGATACAGCACTACCTCGCTGACATTAAGATCTGGTGTAAGTAAACCACGCAGAACCTCTCAACGCCTTACCAAAGCTACCCCGGCTATGAAGCAAAAACGGTTTATCGACCTTTGCCAGGCTGTGGTCGATGCGGCACACGACCTGGGCACGCCAGTCGGCTCAGGCAACCCTTGCGCCGGTGCTGTTAATCAGCGCATGGGTGAAATATACAAGGACATTCACGCTGCTTCGGCAACCAGAGAAAATGATGTAACTTCTAAATTGGTACCACAATGGAGTTTGGAGGATATTGTGGAGGACAAACCGGAAGGAAGTACACATTGGGTAGGTTCACGTCTCTTACTTGACCAGGCTGCACGGAATCAAGTCATTGGTTAGTCCAAGCTTCTCGCTCCGTTGCCCTCATTGCTAAGAAATCTACAGGGTATGCACTCACCTGGCACACTGTCCCCCATCATACTATCTATAATGATTTGCAGACTGCGATAGAGCGTGTGTCGACAACTCCTGCCGATACTTACCGAGAATCTAAGAAATTCGTCTTTTTTGAAGGGCGCCGATGTCGACGATACGGAGAGTTTGTCACCCAAAATGGCTGGATGATGCTCAGCATCTTGGCAAATTCCGCATCGTTCCGCAACGACGCTCGTCAGCTCGACGAACACCTGTGGAACCTATTATGCAAGTGCGTTGCTGACAATTTCAATAGTCTCGAAGTCTTTGCCAAAGCGCGAGAGCTGGACTGGAAAACAGCACTGACAAAACGCGAAGAATATGAATTCCTAATATGCAAAAATTTAGGGGAGAGAGTGCCGCCGGACACAGCTTTGTCACCGCACGGATGCATTGTCCCCGAGGCATTTGACGGGCTTGAGCGCACGATGGATGGAACTCGACCAAGAATCGACATCAAGAACAACTATTTCCACCACTCTGTCTTCTTCCAAGTCCCAATGCCGGTTGAGTGGCCGTATGACATTCCTTATCCATCAGATCCTACAATCGCCAAGGCCCCACAAAGCTGCGAAATTTGTCAGCTTGACTCTTGCAGTTGTGAGCCTTACAACTGCGATAATGTCACACAGCCTCTTGTTGAATTGAAAAGATATTACCGAAAAGGTGTCGGTATTCGAGCATTGCAGCAGATTCATCAAGACGATGTTCTTGCTGAATACGTCGGCCAAATCGTTCCTAAGAATACACGTGATCAGAGGTACATGGACTATGTGTATGCTTTCTTGTTCACGCGTCCTGGACATTCCGAACCTTTTGCCTTGATTAGTTCCAAATATATGGGCAATTGGACGCGCTATATGAGTCACTCTTGCGAGGCGAACACGAAATTCGTGACCGTGGCCATTGGCGGGAGATATAGAGTCATGGTCGTGGCAGAGAGGGATATTGAAATATTCGAAGAGGTCACCGTGGACTACGGTGACGACTATTTCAAAGGTCAGCAAGAGTGTTTTTGTGGAGAACCACGCTGTCGATTTCAGGACGATCCGGACGTAATGCACGGTTAAGATAGATAAATGACTTCAATTATCTGCTATTCTTTTTCACTTACCAGATCGTTCCATGTTGCACTGTTTCAATAAATGCATGAATTTATAGTATCATGAAGCTATCTCAAATACCCTTTGATACTATATTCATCCAGTTTATGCTTACAAGGCTAAATTTATTTCCATTTCGTTTAACGCTGCCTCTGGATTTGAAACGAGAACGGCTCTCGTAAGCTCCACATATACCCACCTGGGTAAGCTGGGATCTAATCAACATCTCTTTCGAAATTCGTATCGAACCACAATTTCACAGCCCCCGCAACCTTTGCTCAGAAGTGCCTCGTTCAACCGGTGATGTTCCCGCCAATTTTGATCACAGATCGCAGCAGTGCGTTAATATCCCTAAGGTGACTGGGCATGGAAGAGGCGACGAAGCCTTGTCATACTTGGAAGCGCCCCTAGAGAAATGTGAGTGCTGAAATAAGGTTCTGTCCTCGGGACTTTGTCTTGTCTTTGTCTTGTCTTCGTCTTTGCCCAGTCTCTAACATGTTTCATCAACCACATAATCTACACCAAAGCAAACCGACCAACCCTCCGACCAGAGAGCACTCTCATCACCATCCACTACACTCTCACTTAACCCCATCTACACAACCAACCATCACCACTATCTCTAGCATAATTCCTCTCATACGTCTCTAGTCCTCACTGATCCGTTTGAACTCAACAAATTTTATCACCTAACAATTATCAGACATTGCCTTTTCTACCCCACCTGGATCGAATTCTTCACGGGTTCCGTAGCCCCTTGTGACTGAGAAATACATTGTGGCTGAAAGTTTGGATTGTTCTTCGGACTAGGAACGTTTAGCCAGACTTTGGCTATGATTGAGCGTGGCAGTTAGATGGGGTCAGGCACAAAAGGTGCTCGTTTAAAGCACGATGGATGGGAGAATCCTATCACCAATATCAAACACGGCTAGGGAAAAGATCTTTCATCGATATGACGGTGAAACCGCCGGCTTAGTCACGGGTGATGATATCTAGAGGTGCTAGTAGTGTACTCGGATTGAATGTCTTAGTGCTGTATACAAAATATACAACGGAGAGATATATAACCAAATCTGAAGCTATAGTTCTTATGGAATACGGTACAGAAGTTCAATACTGGGATCCACAAAACCCTGGACAACTTATGCCAGTATTCAAGAAAGATCGCAGCAACTTCAAGCCCTAGCAATACTTAGCTACTTTTTCGTTCTTAACGCGTCCGCATAAACAAATGTAACGGACCTTGTAAGGAGACGGAAATTATAAATACAATTCGCTAGGTTCTAGGAGTATAAGGATCTAGTTAAGGAGGAGGTGTTTGGTGGACCCGTCCTTAGTGTTGAATCTTGGGCTTCGGGAAGGAACGGAAAGAATATTGGTTTTGATGGTTTCGAGAGCCTCGGAGGTGCTTGAAGGTAGGAGTACATCCGTAACGGTATCTTTTAAAGGTTGGAGTACCAAGATTGTAGATCTATCCCCATCTCCACCTCCCCAATCAAAGGTACATTTTGACGAACCCCTCAGTTTTTCATTTGACGACCCTCGACCAACTGTCCTTCTTTCTTGGCCGTCCAACTCTTCAGACAAACAATCAACTGTATTACACCTTTATCTAGGCTCTCAATACTCCATGTCGGAATAAAAAGTCCCGTACCAAATCGCGAGCGAGCATTGATGATGGTCTCTTTTCTTCTTTGTTTGGCCACGATTCTACAGGGACAGCTGATACCGGTCCGGGGGGAAGTGGCGGTTAGAACTCATCCGATCATTGGGAGTCCGTCGCTGAGAGGTATGTTTCAGAACTCTATGTATGCTTTGAGATCGTTGTTCACATTATTTGCACTTGCCATGTGCACTCTATGATACTCAACGTCCTAACAGTCTCATAGGCTACATTGGTTGGGGACCATATGGATTTGTATATCTCTCCCTCAATCTGAGAGAAGCAACGAGAGGCCGATAGGTCGAAACAGAACAACCGAATTTTCGCAAGAGAAGGGTCAGCAGCGCAAGCTTGACTCTCTAGTCGGAGAAATGGAAGAGTAGTTGATTGAGTAGGCCGCCGACAAACAACAACAGGCAGTGAAGCCCTGTGTACGAATACCTCAACTGGAAGAATAACTGTCTGAATGCAATCTTCCATGGTTCTTCGCTTTCGCATCAGGCTTGAGATGACATACTCCATGTCAACCTTCGAAGCCCCCATGTCTGTCATTCATCGGTTTTCGATAGTCGAGGTCATAATCTGTGTTGAAAAGATGGTTGAAGACGCTCGCTGGCTCCATATCTAGAGGTGTTATCGCCAATTATCTTCATTGCGATTTCGTGATCAAAGAAATTGGGCATGGCTTTGGGCTCTTTCGAGTATTTCAGAAACATGTGAGTACTCAGAATACTGGAAGACTGGTCGACGAAAGAGCGTTAGCAGCTTTGCAGTCATGTTGCGACAGATCGAGGGTTATATTAATATGAGCTGTTGAGATGCTCATTGAGCGGATAAGTATATCACGGTATTACGGCGATTAGTGCAGCTGTTCGACCTTCAGTAAGAAACAGCAGCTGTGGTACCTGTGGAGGGTGGGTATAATTAATATTATTATCGAGGTTTTGCAACCGAAACTTGATTACTTTAGAAATCACGTGCGCAACTAGCAAATTAGATCATCATGGATGAGATTTAGAACCAGAGCCTTCAAGCCCTAAACCGCATTAGGGCACATATTAAACGAGTGTTTCATCGAGCAAAATTACCCTCACCCATCAATATAGCAGGCTGTTCATATTTATGCTATGGGGTAGGTTGTGCTGAAAAATCCCGCTCATGTTTGCTGACTTAGTGCTTCTGCTATTTCTGCGATGTTGATGAGGAGTATGTAATAGCGATTTAAACCCTTCTAGCGAAGGGCACTCGAGCAAGTTTACCTGCAAGCGACCAAGTAACAAAGGGTAAAGTACCTCAGGCCTTTTTCCTGTCGGCAAATCCCCCATCAGATGTTTCAATGCCTTGAAGTTTTCCCTTTACATACTCACAATTCTTATCGCAATTAGGAAAATCACGAAGATTTCAATAGCCGCACAACGAACGTTCGAAGCTGAAGAGGGTCTAGCTCATTAGTCTCAGTGCAACCAGAAAGTCATGAGAGCCTCTTATACTTCAGTATTTTGATGGACCCGGATAAGCCACGTATTCTGGAATTAGTCTAGATCAAGTACAAGCGAGTTGAAGCCAGGGGTTAGAGTCATCTATCAACAGCTGGGAAACTTGGTTAGTAAGGTATTTCTTTCGAGTGAATTTGTATAGGTTCTAACACAAATGAGTTCCATTTCACAAGCAATTTTACCCGTCTGATTCGGCTGCATAAATTCTATCATACTTATAGAGGCTGTATCTTTTAGCATTCCTACATATATCTGATCCATCGTCTTTCTCTTACTTGAAATGTCTTTTGTATCGCTATACTGCTGATCTCCGAAGTTGCCTCTAATATCTTGCTGTGTCTTCTGCAGGAAGAATCATGCCTGGACCAACTCCATCTACGTGGCCGACACGTTTCTTAGTCATATCAGATACACACAATTTCGAGTTCGATTACACTACCGCAAATTCTGTGCCACTTCATTTACCCGTACCAAAAGTCGATGTGGTGCTCCACTGTGGCGATCTTACCCATTGTGGCGGCTCATCGTCCTACAAAAAGGCCCTGAAAATGCTCGGCGCTTTCGATGCGGAATTGAAGCTCGTAATAGGCGGTAATCATGATTTGGACCTGGACAAGCAATATTGGGATACACATCTAGACGAAGATGACGAGCCGGAAGATCATTCTCGTGCCCTCGCTGTTATGAGAGGACCTCTTGCAGCAGAGGCTGGCGTCTTATATCTGGACGAAGGCACTTACACCTTCGACTTGAAAAATGGAGCGTCTTTTACAATTTACGCCTCCCCATACTCGCCGGCGTTTTGTGACTGGGCGTTCGCGTACGAACATGATCAAGACAGGTTCAATGAAGCGCATCAAGTAGCTGATGGAGTCAAATCAATCGCAAAGCATCCCATTCCGAGTGATGTCGACATCATCATGACTCATGGACCGCCCAAAGGCATACTCGATGAGTGTCTGCAAGGCAACGCAGGATGCGAGAACCTCCTTCAAGCTTTACGGAGAGTGAGACCACGAATGCATTGCTTTGGACATATTCACGAGGGAAATGGCGTGCAAATTGTGGACTGGGAATCTAAAGAGAGTCGATTGAGTTGTTATGGAAGCTCTCAGGACCAGGAATATTCCGGTAATACATACCGGGAGCCGATATATGCTCCGATAATTCATGGGCAACAATCGCTCATGGTCAATGCTGCTATTATGGACGAGAAGAACCACCCTGTAAACAAGCCTTGGATAGTGGATCTCGAATTACCACGTACAATATCAAGTGCGACTGAGTGAAACCTGCATTTCGGTCATGGCAGAAACTCGAACTTGAAAAGATTGGAACGAATTCAGTGGCGGAGAATTATGCCACAGCTGGATGGACGATTGGGACTACGACGACTGGGCACCGGTATGCGTTGAAGTCTATGAGCGTGCATCGTGTGAGCCGCTGTATAATCGTGGTCAACAACCGAGCGACGGCTGACCCCCTATTGCATATCTTTCCGCAAAAGAACTCAAAACGTTTCATATGTAAAGTTATAAAGTACGCTACCACTCTCTCTATCCTCTAGACCAATTGTCAAAGCCCCTCTTCCTGTACATCAATACGCGACCATTCCAAGTAACCGCTCCACAGTTCCGCAACGCAACCGTTGTCACAGTACGGGCGTCAAGGCTCTGAGACCTACCCAACTGGTCTTTGGCTGTTATCTTCTGACCTCTATATAAGCGGTCTCAGCTGAACTTGCCTAGAAGTGAGTGATATTCGATGTCTTGAGCTGATTTATCGAAAAGCTGATGCAGCCGGCAGTATAATGAGAAGCATAGATAGAGGGAGTGCTTGGCAACTCATGGCTGCTACTAGGGCAAAATTTAGCCTTGGAGGCTGCTAGGGAGCGCCGAGTTTGCCCAAACAAAATATGAATATATATGTATAGTTCAGACGAAGCTGGTGCCCGATAATATAAGATATCTGTAAGATCATACGCAAGGTCAACTTACAAGAAACTCTGAACAGTCTTTGAGGACGTCATCGAATTGTAGCAAGAGCTCGCGTTATCATCGAATGGGTTCGGATTAAATTGTCTATTTCTATCAAAGCAGAGACATTTCGCCTAATCTGTCATTGCTGCGTCGGTGAGAGAAGGAGTTTTCCTAGAGCAGTTACTAGCCATAGTCTCGATGCTACCACAGGCTCCAAGGACTTCGCTACCCCGGTCTAGTGTGGATATGGCAGCTATGCTGGCAAGGCTGCTGGGCAAGTCGCTGATTAGGGTGCTAGAGGGTGAACTGCCAATAGCCTTGATGCAAGCTAAACGATTAGGTTGGGAGCAGCAATTGTCGCTATATCACTCGCACCGGGTGAATCGACGTGAGACGCAGTATTCGTGCTGTTCGAGACTGACCGGCCCTTACGGAGAGGAGACTAATCATTAATGGATACTGTTGGAATATCACGACTGTGAGCTCGTTTGACGTTGACTGTACCGGGCTGGACGGGACTGGACCATAATGAGACCTATACTTCTCATTACGCCAACTACTGAGGTGGAGGGACGGGGCGCGTCGAGTCAGGCATCAAGACCTGAAAATACTAACGACCTTGCGAATTCACTTCAAATATGATTTTGTTACCCATACTGTTGATTCTATTGTCAGTGCCAACCACCTTCATATGAGAGAAGTCATTTGCTTCAATGATCCGCGACTCATCATCTGACGACTCGGCTATGATGCTAACATCTCTTATCCCAACTCGAAGTTTTGAGCATCTCTCCCGACACTCAGCAGTTTTTCCGGACCGGCTTTCTGCAGAAGAAGCATGCAAAACTAAAACACTAGTACTGCGTCTGTAAGATTCATGCCTGCGGCAATGCCATTTTTCATTTTGATAGTGAAGCAAGATAGAAAAGCTGTGTAATGATTGAAGATTGAATCTGAACTTGAAAAGAATGCTGGTTCTTGAAAAATAAATTGAAGTTTAGAAGAAACCTAGGCTCTAACTGGCAAAAAGTCAGATGAGATTCGAGTTTCGATTCAGCACATTATCAGCATGTGTACAGTTAGCATCAGCTAGTGGTTCAGTCATCACTATCCTGAAACTTCATTCTTTCTTCTCGTGCCGTTTTCAAGCGAGGCATAAGAAGATTTCACACAAAAATTCGTGAAATGTCTTCTATCACTCATAGTCTTGCCTTGTTTTCCGCATTGGTACGTACTAGTCTTGGTCGAAGTGCATTATTGAAGCGGAATCTCGCGATTGATAGATATCTGTCAGATTAACATTGGTTTTGAGAACCTAGGCTACGGTTCTCTTCAGTCTTTGAATCATATAATCAGTTTATGTCTTCAGTAGTGTCCTTAATTTCAATGCGCTCTTAATCAACGATCTTAATCGGCGATGAAACGTCATTCTTCTTACACGAAGAACCGAATAAACCGAGAACAGCGAATCGCTGTCTTCAATAAAAAAGTAAGAAATCTTAATGATATCTTTAGGAAAGCCTCAAGCTTTCTGTTGTCGAATATAAGTCGTAGTGAAAGCCATACTGGGAATCCCCCTTCCGGTATTGTACCGTGGCAAGAATCATTCCACGAATTTTTCAGAGCTCGAATCGTCCAATGAGTCAAGTCTTGCTGACCACCTGTGCCACGGTATGTTTTATGACATGTCTATCGGAGCAAAGAGATGTTGTTTCAGCGAGTTTCCACACAATCAGTCTTCTTCTATTCTCAAAGGACCTACGGACTACATCAGACATCTGTTGCAATTTTGCCCTCGCACAAAGCCTTTAGCAATGATTCTTCCCACTCAAAACGGCAACGAATTGACATCTTATAAATCACCAAATTGATGGATAAAGCAATGTAATATCTGACTTGTTGAGGAGAAACCCTTAGATACCTGAGAAAGCACAATATAGGGGTTCTTCTGATCTCACGATAATAGCAGAACCGGATAGTAGCACATTCTGGTTGAAAACTATCTTCGAATCCGGTGCCGTAAATTATGATTGTGCCCATGCTCGGTATGTCGCGCCTTAGCCACAATAGATCTGCAGCTTCAAAAAATGTCTACATTTCTCTGACAAGACTTGCAAGCATACATGTCTTGATGAAATTTCTTCGCACGACCTTGTAGCAGAATGCCATGCTTCGAGAAATGTATTCATGCTTTCAATTCTGTACAGACTAATAAAGTTGAATATTGAATAATACAAAGTTGTATGTATAATTTCATTGAGAATTTTCTCTGTTCAACTGTAATGAAGATTTATATCGCGCTATACTGATATGACTGCAACTTCTGAAGGCTTGAAAGTTTTACGAAGACAGTTTGGTTCTTTACAACGCATTTCAGCTCTGATGAGAAACTCATCCTTTTTCTTTTCTGCTTCAAGCAGTTCATTTGATGTATCAACATGTGCAGACATTTGCAGGAGTGATATCAGGTTCAGCTGGGTTAGAAAGAGCAGTGTCAGTTGTTGAATCCATTTTTCAATGTTGTTGTTGATTGAGTCCGAGTCGTTAGTGAGTTGATGTCAATGTTCTCTGAGATGACCCTGGTCAACCCGTAATTTCCAGGGATAGAAGCATCGTCTCGGATAACTCATGATGGAGGGTGGCTATCAAGTGGTGTCGGAGTATCTGTGGCCGTAGTACTCAGTGTTTCGATTGCCGTTACACTATAAACGTAGTTCAGTAGGGCTAGCCACACAAGTAAGTGTACTAGGAAGAACAGGTGTATACAAGTCCAACATTAGGCCATTTCTGATTCGATTCATGGCTCTGAATTCTAGCTTTCGCCCATTATTTGGTTGAGGGGTTCGCTGAAATTGTGGAACCCGTTCGCAGTCTCGATGATAATCTAAAAAACAATTATGTGGGGCAAACCAGACGAATTGCCTGTAAATTCATCTCTGATGAAAGCATCGTAGGCCGGTTCTATGTCTCTCTGTGGCTTCTGCTTCAGGCGAAATTCGGAAAATAGATAATGTCGCGAATTTCCCCACATACATTAAATTGCTTTGAGACGGTCAACTCAGATGTTGGTTGCGGAGAACAATGCTATGGCATTGTCTCTTCACCCCCAATGGTACGGCAACAATTTTAGAGCTCGGCGTGATCGATAATTTCGTCGTTGAATCGAGACCATAATTGTATTTTGTCTCTTATACCCATGTCGATTTATTTCTGACGCCTGAGCAAGAGTTGCTCCATCTCTTGGCCGCCTGCTGGCTTTCGTCTGGCTCGCTGTCACTCTGAAACATTACTAAGGAATATAAAACAGATTCTATGAGTTTAGTTATTGACGTCGTCGATAAGTTCTTGGTATCTGTCTTAAGAGTCTCCGGTGTGACGCTTTGATCATGAAAGTTCATCGTAAGGTTTGTTTTTTGAAGGTACGAATAAATCAGAGACTCTATCTTTGTTGAATAATAGAGATGAATGTTGGGCCGGTGGAACGAACGGAGAATCGCATCCAAAACCGTTCTCAAGGCTTTGTCTAATTCGAGGTGGTTTGAAGACGAAACCCTAAGTAAGTATTCTTTCAAAGCAAGATATAGGTGGCCCGGACTTGACACTCTTGACGATGCGAAAACATCATCTATACGGCTTTATTGATCAAATTGAAGGACATTGTTCAAATGATTCAAAAATGCTCATACCATCACTGATATGCTAATATTATTATAATGTCGAGCTTGACTCTTCTCTGCGACGTATTGTATTGGCGAAAATCTCCTGGCACGCCGTGGGCCATCATTAATCGCGAATTCTAAGATCTAGATAGTCATTCGTGACTAGTATCTTCGCAAGGAGTCGCCCGCCCAGTCTCAGGTTTTCATGGTTCGAATTTTGAAGATTCACTGTCCTCACCAGAAGAGTTTATGATTCTATTTACCCAGTCTGAAACGTTATTAGATGGCACAATGAGCAGCGAAGTTCTAATTTGCATCCAAAATTCGATATCGGCGACCGCTGGACGCAAGCACAGCTAGTCTTGACTCGGAAATATATCGTCACGCGTTTGTTGACGAGTTGTAAGTGGTGATAGCAGATATGTAAGCGGTTGCGCTGCCTTCTGTTTGCAATCTGTCAATCGAGGCCCAGGCTTTGTGCAGGCAACATTCAATATAGACGTGAAGGAGACTGGTGACGGTCTAGAAAACCAGCTCTTGTCAGCCTGAGCTCATCCGCAGGGGAACGCCGAAGAGTATGTACCTTTCCAAGCCCCATACCGTCTCCCAAATAATCTCCTTCGAATTTCACTCTCTTGTGGAATACCGTTCCAATGGCCCTGGGCAAATGGTGATTAAACCGGACATCTTCAAGCCTCGAATTCCTTCGTTCCCTTCTTTCAGATCTTTCGCCTCTCGATATTCCCTCTCACAACAACCCTGACTTCTGCTCTTATGGTCTCTTCATGGACTTCTTCGACACCAGCTCAACATAACCATTTTTCGAACCAATAGTCCCCTGTCGTGGACCTCTATGAAAACTCCGAATACATTACCGATTTTGACGACGACCTTCACAAATGAAGGAAGGAAAATGAAGAAGTGTTCTATTCTTGCACCGTAGGTATATTTTGAAACGGAAGGCGAGGATCAAAATGGCAACAGCAGAAAGCAAGTCTTGCCATAGGTATAGTCTTCAAATAGGGTAGATATATTCTTGAATCACACAAGGAAGTTGATCATTAGTCATTGAAGAAGCGGGTGCAAAGAATGAGTAGGCGAGCCTGTGAATAGATTGTATGATGGCGTGCATATATTCCTTCGACTTTTAATCATCGATTGCGGCCTTCATGGTTGTTGCAGTCAATCTTCTCAACTCTGACCTTGATTGTGGTGGCGTAGGGAACCCTGAGGCCGCTGTATACTGAACTCATTGGTAACACAATTTTCTCCTTGACATCGTGCATCATGCTCTGAATGCCAGTGGTGAACCTCCCCGTCAAGGCGACATCCAGAGTAGAGGTTTTTCTTGGCAGGATCAATGCCCACGATTCTGTAGACATTTACTTTGTCAGGACCCTAGAGCCATATACATATATATTTCCATGTTTATCCATAAATGTTTAATCGACTCGATCTCGCTTCTCGCGCGATACATTGAGAGAGCGTTTGAAGGCTGAGGTGACGAAAAGAGTGATGGAGTAATCGACGTTATATGCGGTGTCTATGAGCGCAGAATTGGCTGACAATCCCGCCTACCCACCGCTCCGATAGAAGCACGTTAGTAGGAGTGATTGTTTTGATCAATCTTGCGGACGTGGGGTAAGAAGTAGACTCTGAAGGCTGTGGATTCAGCGCCCTGTATAGAAGGATACTTAAGTATTTCGAAGCGCTAGTATTCATCTTTTGCACAAGATTTTCACAATTTAATCTCTTCTTCATCTGTAAGTCTCGACTAAATTGAAAAAGAAAATATGACCATGAGCTGCAAAGTAACGTAGTATTGAGTAAACGCGAATTGAAGATGCTACTAGTTGACAATTTGACGAAGTGAGTCGTTGACCGTACCACACAGAGAAGACCATAATACTTTAGGATGGTGGCTAGTGTATCATGAGAGTGAGGTCTTCAATAGCATCTAAGAAATTATCAATGATTATTTTCCAGGTATAAGAAGCTAACGCATGGTTATTGTGACGATTCTTTCAAACCCATAGCCTTCATATGCGGAAGGGTTTAGGAAAGAAGTATAAGGAACTATTAAAGCCTTGCTTTAGAACTGGACCGTTGCGAGTATCGTTTGTTCGGAGATTGGTAGGATTACCAACGGCAGTTATGAAGTCCTCTTCACTAGTTTGCGTCACACAGTCACGCCCCTTCTTGTCAGCGAATTTAAGACCTGAGAACTCTTTAGGCAGCTTAGCATAAGCGTGGCGAAATATCTTCTGTTGTGCGTTATAACGGTTGATGTAAGGTCTGAAATGAACCTTGCGCCCTAAGGCATGCCCATCTTCGAGATCAAGTTCGATTCCACTAAATATCGACGAGTCAGGAGCTTTCTTCATTGCACCGCTGAAGCGCTAACTGAAGGACGTTGCAAAGGTCAAAGACGCCGCGTCCAAACATCTTGTAGGTGCAGAAGGTCCATGATCTTTTTCACAAGATAAAACCGAGCAGTCAGGTGTTCTCGAAGAGAATAAGCAACTTCTTCACATAGCTCCTTCCCCTCATATTGTTGTTGGTAACAGCTTACTTCCGCATGATCTACCAGATTTTCTAAGTCGGTTCTGGGTCTGATGTCAATGATGCACCATTAATTGATCTAGACCCACGAAATCGTCTGGCGAAAGAACGTGCGACCATCTCACACACAGAAACAGAGTATATTGGTCTCTCTGAACAATTTTTACCGCATCCTCTAGCTCTTCAACTGACCTCGTGGATGTTCAACAGCGTGAGGACTTGCCGAGAAGCTTGTCGATGTTGAGTTGATCCAAGTTTTGAAGATCACTAGTTTAGGCTGGAGAAGGATACAAGGACTGACCTGGTTGTAGTAGGAAACCGAGCTTCGTAGTAGATTTTCTTGCAGCAATTAATGCCAGGTAGTCTCAGAGACTATATTTTGTAAAGGTTCGTAACGAAAAACTAGTGAGAATAGTGAAGCTTACTTTGATAACACAGCGAACACGACCTAGAACAGTAAATCCTCAAGAATTATGGCTAAAATCTGTTCACCATAAGCTTCCACTGCGTCTGAACAAGGTACTGGTGCAGATTGCGGCATGCAACCTGTGCCAAAGTCATTTCTCAGCACCGGATTGAACGCTTCTCGAAGCAGGTAGAATGAAACGTGGCGTAAGCGTTCATTATACATTTCCATTGGCTGTTCCTACAACGTGCTTGACACGTTGTGCCTGTATGGTCGCCGTACTCTTCTTATTGTCCCTGGGGTAATAACACGGTAGATTCGCTCCTGTAGTTAAAAACTTCGCCATTGAGCCGTAGAGAATGCTTTATAGAGACTGAGTAAGACTCAGTCCCAATGGAATCAATATACTCAATTTCTATCACACAGGCATCTCCACTCTGAAAATTCTTCAAAGCCTATGGGCGCAGAACGATCTTACCACGATCCGATGTCAGGTAAGCTTTCGAACGAATCCGGTTGTACTGTATTGTTTTCCGTGAGTTGACGGAGTTTAAAGGGCATTTTTTACCGCGCTCGTATGCGCATTTTATCGGTGTGACTGCTCAACGGGAAGATATAAAGCATCGATTTGGGCCAAATTACATGTAATTTAGCATAGACACAGCGCCTAGATAGTGCCATAGCCATTGGCTGCATGCATTTAATGAAGAATAAAAAAAGGGCATTCTTCAAGCATGTGTTCCTTGACAGAATTACGAAAAGATGAAGTTCGATAACTTCGTTCTGTAGTCGTCGTGGAACATGTGCACGATTTGCTGCTCTCCCATGGCCGTTAGAAGGCCAGGTGCTCGCATGGCTGCCATAGTATCTGTCAGGCCTTTGAGGTAGAAAGTGATAAATCCGCCTTCTTGATCGAGATTTGGTGGCTGAGCTGAAGAGGTCGCGTACTAAACCATTTATGCAGATTTGCTAGATAACTTCAAAAAGCCTTTTTTTGAACCAGGTAGTCCATATTCTCTTGTGGATGAATTTAAGTCATCTGAGGGGGTAACGCTTTGCTGTTCTGTGCTGCTATGAGGGTACCTCACCGGGTGATAGCTTTTATGGCGCAGCAGGAGCAGAACGAGTTTCAAAATAGATGCGACGGCATGTACGGAGAATATCAGTATTGATGATATGAAGAGCTATCTCATTAAAAAACGTTATGCTTGACAGGCAAACACCAAATAACCTCTTAAACAAAAGTTCGGGTGAAAGGAAGAGGCTTGCAATTTGGATTCTCTCTGCAAAACCGCTTTGGAGTGTAGTATCTCGTCGTAAGCAAAAGCTAGAGTTTTCGATATTCCACTATCTCATCCCGCGGTCATGTCTTTCTGCGCCAAACCTCACCGAAGAGAATAGGGCATCAAAGAAGGCATTTCACTCCCTCGATCCTAGTATATTAGTAGCATGCTTACAGACTATGGTGGTCGAGAGATGAGGAGACGAGAGGCCCACACCAGTAGTGTGTTGGTGGAGATGTGTGTGTTCCTGCCGACAGAGGTATGTGTTAGGGGCCAGCATAGAGCGAGTCAATATGGGTGTCATTTAACTAGAAGATAAATGCTAAGGAAGAAAGGTAGCTACAGGAAAGAAGCTGGCTACATATATGTGTTCCTCAGCCGACGCTAGGCCCAATAGGGACTAGTCAAGGTGACGGAGCGAGGATAGGCCTGGCAAGGCTAGAAGGCTGAGCCTGGCAAGGCTAGGATCGTGACAGTATGTACTTGAGAAGATGCCCTAATTTAACAAAGATGTGCAGCGATGAATTTTTCATATAGGAAAGACGGGGCGGTGAAGAAATGTGGGTGCTGGGCAGTGGAAAGAATCCGAAGTAATGTATTTGCCCGGCGTTCTCACAGCTTAGGCGCTAGCACTTGTTGGTCGGATGCGGAATTTAAGTTTGATAGCAGGTAGAAATGTATATAGAGATCGGGGTACATGATACTGATCGACAGAAGGATTGAGGATGGGTAGAAGATGTATTCCGGTGGCAAGTGGATTGTTGTGGGGGAAAGTAATGGATTGGGCGGGAGATGAAGAATATATAAGCGGGAATTGCCAAAGAAGGGGATGAATATATGGTATGTAGCACCAACGGTGAATAGTGAGGGAATTGTAATTCGTGTTGAGAGGCTCGCTGATGAATGAGAAGGGTCATCAGTAATGAGCGGTGATGCATTGCGAGGGGTTTTTGGTGTCTCTGCTGGCTGACACAAGATAAGTTTGCCTGTCTTTGAGAATGCTGTTCCAGCCTCGATGTCCGTTTTTGTTGCGTACATCCTCCCATTCGTTGAGCCAAAAGGCGATTGCTCGGGCAAAGATTACATGTAGAGCTGTTATCAATACATGTGGTACTACTCACTAACAGGCGACTTCTCTTTATCCAACTGGAGTTCACTTTAAAGGCTGCGACTTTTCGACCGTGTTGTTGAATCAAGGAATAGTTAGAAAATTCACCGGAGAACATAGAGAAAAGTTGTAATATCTAATCTGTACTAGGCTGTGTGATATGAGAAAGGAGTTGATGAAGGATCAAGAAGTCGTCTAAAGAAATAACGCGTGTACACTCACATTGCTGGCAAACCAAAAATAGACAATGTCTTTCATCATGTCATTATTGTTGTTTCACGATGCCGTCGTCGCCTAGTGGTGCCACTACGCTGCTACAGGCTCCTTGGCACGTCTTGAGCGAAACGGCAGAACCTCCCGAGGAACATTCGGCATCACAAAAGAAGTCGAATCCCCATTATCGGAGACCTGGCTCGAATAACCCTCATCCTCCTTATCACCCAAATCTTCACTCTCATCTTCTCTAATGTCGTCAATCTTACTCGGCGCAGCTTGATCCTTATCCTCGGTAGCCTTTCTGACACGATACAGAAAGCTCGGGTGTGACCGCAACATCTTCATCAGTTCACCATTACCCGACTGCTTTGCAAGCTGTACCGCAGGTACGCCTTCAGAGTTCCTGCTGAGTACGTCTGCTCCGTTCTTGAGCAGCGATGCAACTGCCTCGACGTTGTCGAGTCTGATCGCTGCGAACAATAGCTCCTTGACATTTACTTTCTCCTTGTCAATAGCAGCACCTTTCTCTATCAGAGCGACCGCGACGGTGAAGTGCTTCCCAAATTGAGCAATGAACAAAGCGGTAGTGCCCCATCGGTCTTCTAAATTGGGGTTAGCACCATGGCTGAGTAGCTCTACAGCAGCTTCCAAGTTGCCCCAATAGGCAGCAAGGTGCAAGGGCGTACGTGACTCGTGGTTGACTTCGTTGGGAGGCATATGGCCTTTGTCGAGGAGCAGCCGTAGAATGATGATTTGCTTGGCTTCAACTGCCCAGTGAAGAGCGGTATACTCGCTACCAGGTTCTTTCGTCGACAGGTCAACTCTACCTTTTGCGATCGCCTCTTCCAGCTGGTCAGACAAACCCAACATTGCGAGCGACCAAACCGGCAATTGATCCCCGTTGGGGATAGGCTGGCCTCGTCTAAGAGTGTTTTCGCCCTTTAACAAGCTCATGATTTTGATCTGGCCATACTGCCATGCCACCGTAAAAGCGGTCCTACCATACTTATCCTCGATGCTTGCATCCGCTCCCAGATCGAGTAGTGTCTCAGTGACTTCGGGCTTGCCGCTCCTGCTCGCGTCATGTAACGGCGTTAGCCCATTCTTATCTTTGATATTTGGATCAAGGCCAATTTCTTTCAGGAGACGGATGACACTTGGTTGCCCGTTTACACTAGCGCTATGCATAAGACCGCGATCATCATGATCCAGGATATGGAAGTCGACACCCACATCGGATCTTAGCATAGCCTCAACTACGTCGAGACTCCCATAGTCAACTGCGCGTAAGACCGCTGTACCCCCGCCGCGGTCCTCTTTTGCTGGGTTGGCTCCGTTCTGTAGCAGGAGCTCGACAATAGCGCTGTCATTGATCTCCGCTGCGAGGATTAAGGCTGAACGTTCTGCTGTGTAGTCGGCTGAATTGACGTCGATCCCTTGCCTCTGCAGCAATAGCTTGACAGTCAAAAAGGAATGCTTAAGACAAGCAAGGGAGAGTGCTGTCAATCCATCCGAGTCCTGCTGATTAACTTTAACTTCTTTGTGTTCGAGTAAGCGTGCAACAATACTGAAATGGCCTAGATTCGCGGCGATCATAAGTGCCGAACGGCTATGGTCTTTCAGATTTATAGAGTTGAGGTCAAGCTCATTCCTATCCAACAGAACACCCACAACCTCTTCATGGTTCTGTGCAATGGCCTCCAACAGTGCAGTGCGACCTAGCGAACTGACAAGGTCTATAGATGCGCCAAGATCTAGAAGCTCGCGCACAACTTCGACGTGCCCTTTCCTACAAGCATACATTAGGGGTGTTTGACCATATGTCAGCTCCTGGACATCGACATCTTTCTCCATCTGCTCAAGCTCAGTGATTATGGTAGTCAACCCAAACCATGCACACACGTGGCGGCCGTCAATGTCCCTGCGTACATCCCAGCTGTTGTCAGCTCCATTGTTTGTAAACCATGCCGCTTGTATGTACGCATCAATCCGGAGAGGCTGGCCAACAAGATGTACAGTCTTATCTCGAAGATCAGGATTAGGGCCTGCATCGCGAACATGGTCGCCCCAATACTGCGACGTATACGCAATGAAAGGGCTTTCTTCTTTTTTGGCTTCAAAATCCTCAGCATACTGGCAGGGTTTCGAGAAAGTGTCATAGTTCAGACATGTTAAACAGGCGTTGGCCATCTCAACCTCCATCTCTGGATACCAGTCCTTCCGAATGGCATCAAGGTATACTTGTAACGTGAGATGGACGAGCCGCACGGCATTATCGCTATCGATAGTGATCAATCCAGTAGTGCTGAGCAAAATGTCTTCTTTGTCGTAGTCCATTTTCTTGTTGAAGCTAGTGTCTCCTGGCCTAATCGCTAGAGCATGCTGTAGCTCTGCAAGACTGAGATATCGGTGTGCGCAGACAATTAATGCCAACGCCTTGAGCCCGAGATCTCGATCTTTGTGATCTGCTTGGCTGCGGACCCGATCCATCGCCACTTCGTAGATGTTCTCCAATTCATCGGGGAAGCTGTCTAATGTTTTCTCGATCTCGTATCGCGTTTGCTTCGCTTTGAGCGAGTCTATGTAGAGTTTTGCGTAAAGAAACTTGCCTTGGGATTTCTTGACAATGACGGCTGGGATCCTTTCCAAAAGATCAGGGTCCTTTTTCAGCTTCCTATAGAATCTTGTCGAGTCAGGGCGACTAGTATAGATTCGCTCATCCCATTGCTTTACACCGTAATCATTAACATCTTTGCCGATCTCCCATTCTACATACCGCGTCAACTCCGCATCCGGTGTTCTTATTTCAACCTCAACCCTTTCATAGGGTTCAAACTGGTTGTGAGACACATCTCTGCAAGGAGTATTTTGTTCTTTGCAATCCTGGCAGATATCAAATTCACCCTCATCGCAGATTGTGCATCGATAATATATCTTGACGTCCTCGCCTCCGCATACGCTGCAATCGACGACCCTGGGCGATTCTTCGCCGTCGAACCTTCTTGATGTGACCATCATGCTCAGGTTCTGCTGTTGAAGCTCGCGGAGATCAGCCAATAACTCATCGCGACGAGACGAGGGGTCGCATTCATCTAATGCATCTACCACGAGGAATACTCTGCTGTAATTCACCAGCTCGGCTTGGAGGAGTTCGCGGAGCTCTTTCAAAGTGGGGGTTGCTTTTATATATTTCGCGGTTTCGTATGCTTCCTTGAGACCTGAGGATATGGCGTTGGACGTTTTCAACTGAAGCAGCTGCTTGAGCAAGCTGCCTAGTAAGTTCTCCCGGGTTTGAGTCTTGGATTCCTTGTGTTCCAGGTACAAACAGAGTACAGGGATATTTTGGTCCTTATATTCATGCTGAAGGTGATCGACCACGATGGCAGAGAGTGTCGTCTAATACGACCATCAGACACTGGATAAGTCAACGCGAGATGATATCATATGGCTTACTTTCCCTGAACCTGCCTCCCCGTAACAGCGGAGATACCAAGGCCTGCCCGTACTCCAATGTTTGAAAGCAAGTGAATCCAGCAGCCATTGACCGGTGGGAAAGGAGTTTGCAAAAAGCTTCTTCTGCCTCGCCAGGTTTTCAAGGGGCGACAGCCATCTCACGATGGCTTCCTTCTCTGCTTTCTCCTCTTTTCTTCTTTCCTTATCCTCTTTTCTTCTTTCCTTGTCATCTCTCCTCCGTTTGTAATTCACCAACTCCCCAACTTGTAGATTGGTATCCCTACCTTCTTCCTTAACCGCTTCAGTGAGCTTTAAATGATGCTTGGACAGATCAAAATGATCTCGGTCTAGAATGTCACTAATTTGGGAACGAGAACTTGCTATATCATTGAGCATGCCCGCATAGGAGTCCTTTTCCCAGTGCCAACGGACTCTTTGAACGAAGTGGAACTTGTTCAGACCATGAGGTTCCAACTTAGCATGCAACTCCGCCATGGTAATCTTGAGTTGTGCCAGTGCACCTTCCGGTTTGTGCTTTGGATTAGGCACATATCTCCAATCCGAGGTCAGTGTTCCACTTGTCCTTTCCAGTTCCAGTAGACCTCGGAACCAAGAATCATGCTCGTTAGCTTCTTTCCGGAGTTCATCGAGTCGTTTGATAAGATAATCAAGGCTTTTCAGTCCATCGACAACCTTCTGGAGGTCTTTTCTGGCGTTTTTGATGTCATTTGCGATTGTCAGAACTTTTTCAGTGAAATCGATCAGAGCGATAATCGCAACAGAAATGCTGAGTGGGTCACCCATGGTCGCGAGAAAGCATGCAACAACGATAGAAGAAGGCCTCTGGGAACGTTATTGACAGAATTTAATAAAGGGTACAGATGGCTCGCTGCTATGATGTGTACGACGATTCTATCAGGAGTAACGACCCCAACAGATGGTCCAGTCTCATGTTCATGCTTACTCAACGTACTGTGTAAATGGCGCTCTGCCACATGAAGCGCAGAGTAGCAACGGCAACTGATATGTATGATACAGTAGTGGTAGCACACATCCTCGTCACTATGAGGACAGTGGAATTTGTTATTCCGACGCGCGAAGAATTTGCGATACACACAAGCTAAGGTACCTTACGGGTCGAGGGGTCTTAGTTCAAAAGAGACAGTACATAAAGAGTCGGGGACTCGGGGACCTTATACCAGATGTGGTAAGTGAGATCTTGGCGGGCAAAGACGGCACGCACGTGACACGATCCCACTATCCTTGACTACGCTGTCAGCGGACAAACAGTCAAACCGAGTTATCAAGATGAATGCGACCTTCACATCGAGATGTTGGAATGATACTTCGTCGAGATGAAAACCTCAGCAGCGCGCTCTCATGCTCTTCAAGAAACCTCAGTCATGGTGCAAAGACGGGATAACAGGAGTCGGCGAACTTTTTAGTTCTAGGCTAGCTTGCTAGCCCAGAATCCTTTACGTCCTGGAGGCTGGAGGCTGAAGACAAATGATGGGAAATGGCCGAAAGCACGGAGTACCTCCGTACACTTCTCTCTTCCTTTGATGTCTTGCAGTCGTTGGATGCAATCGACGCGCTGAGCCTCTCATTTTATGCGACCTTGTGCGACTCCGGACCGTGTACAGAATGTATCGTGAACAGACATCATTGCTGTGCAAACATTGTCCTATATTGATATTTATACTTTGCTTTCTACTTACAACCGCTTCAACAAAATGCTGGGAGGATAGCGGTACGCCTTCCCGACCTGTGTTTATCTCCTGCCCGCTCTTCTTCTCTATGTGTTTGGCCCAATACCCCTGATACTGAACCACTCCCTCCTAGGTGACCCGTCAGACGACTTCTGGGACGCCTGCCCCCTCTCCCTCGGCAACGATGGCTTCTCCATGTGCTGCAAGACCAAGTACCCCTTCACGAATGTCTGCCTTGGCAACGGCCTCTGCCTGCAGAATGAAACTATTCCTAAACTGGGCTTGCAAGTGGGCATATTTAGGGCTTCATGCACGGATCAGAGCTGGAAAAGCCCGAGTTGCATCAAATTGTGTAGTCCAGGTTATTGTGAGTCTCGAGCTTCGTCTCTTCTGGTTATTTGATAACTTGGATGGGGTGTACTCGTTGAGTGATGGCATTCCAAATTACATGGGCAATGTAACTAACTTAACAGACATGCAAGTAAAGCAGTGTGACAACGGTTCCTACTGCTGCGGCACCGACAACCAGGCTGTAAATGCGACTGCAACGCGTTGTTGTCAGGAGGGCAATGGTTTCTTCCTCCACGATGGGACAATCACACAGGCGAACGGGACGGCCTCGACGTCTCAAGCCACACCTACCACCCTCCCCGAGACCAGCGCAAACGGCACACCCTCTATGACGTCTCCAACAGCGACGGCAACGCCTGTGCCACCTAAGAAATCAGATATAGGTGCTATAGTCGGCGGCACCATTGGGGGTCTTGCTGCTCTTTCCATCTTAGCCGCTATCGTTGTCTTGAGCCTTCGTCGGTCACGGAGAAGGAAACAGCAGGAAACACCCGCGAAGGAACTTGGAGCCGGTAGCCATGTAACACACGAGCTGCATAGCAAAGCGGTGCCTTGGGAGATGGGCGACACAGAGCGGATCGAGAAAGACGGCACACCTGTTAGGGCGATTCGGTAGAAAATTCGAGGGAGAGCATTATGCGCACGACATCCATCATGACGAGATTCACAGGAACCGGGAGTTGAGCAAAGCTGCGGGCAAGTGGACTGGACGTCAAATATCTGGACCGCACAAGCCAGGCACGCGGATGTTACAGCGGAAGTTGAGTATGTTTTGTCCTCGTTAGGTTATTATATTGCTCTAAACATAAAGAATCTCTGTATTATTATGCTACAAACATACATGAGGTTTTTCAAAGAATCGCAATCCTCAGTACTATGATAGTCTCTCGTACAATTACATCACATCTCGCGATGGTTATCCACGTCGCGCTATGATATGTATGTTAGAACGGCGCTCACCCTTTTCCTCGATTGGGGTGGGGGGGGCTAAGAGTGCCTTTAAGATTAGGATGGGCACGGATGGGACGCCTGAAGACTGGCGTGGGACGCCTTAAAAGGACCGTGGCACGAGTGAAGGACCGTCGTACCTTAATTAAAGTAGGTACCTAGGTATGTTTGGGTAATCACGCTGTGGCCTGTCAAGTGTCAGCTGGCTAGCTCACAATGATGATCGTTCTACTCCGTACTGTGTACAGGAACATCAATACAGAATCGTTGAAGATGAGGCAGCATTCATCAGCGTTCATCAGCGTTCATCAGCATGCAGGAAGGAGGGAATCCTCAAGCTGGGAGAAGCACTACTATGCATGCAGCATGCATACAGGCTCAGCCCCAGCGTCAGATTTAAAAGGGGTCGCCGCAGCATAGAATATGTAGAATATGCCTTCCATCATTTGAAATAGGCTTTCGGGACAGAACGACTAGCTCACCGCTGGGTCAGGGTTAAGCGAAGACATGTCCAATGAATGGCTTGCTCAGCCTTTTTGCAGATTGGATTAGGCATCTTCCAAGCTAGTCATCTTCAGCCGAACCACGAAAACGGGAACTGGTAGGGCTAGAACCGTGTGTGGTGAAGACTTTGAAAGCTTCGATTACTACTCCGTATGTACGGAGTACCTTACATAGTAATCCCCGCCCAGGGGTTCTCCAACTCATCAGCTCATCAGCTTGAAGAGGCACAGCAAGTACGGTAAGGTAAGAAACAGGGCTATTACGAGTAGCTTGGGCTTAATAACGATGTCGTCGACAGTCGACAATGGCATTAATTGCTACAGTATATAGAACTACACCCACCCACCCGTGCTCCGGCACCTTGATCAATCTCTCTCTCCTCGTTTTCTTCCGGTTTTGTACCATATATATACGGTCTCTTCTTGATTCTCTGCTTTGCGTTGCGTTAATATGCGCCTGTCACTCATTGCCTCCTTGGCATTCCTTACCACATCTCTATCAGCTCCGACAGCAGATTCCGGTGCTTCCCCAACATCCACAGCAGCTCCCCCGCAGTCAACAATATGCGGTGACATAGTCAATTCGGGCAGTACGGTCTTCTTGTCTGTGCTGTCGGAGACACCCCAATTGATCTTGCCTCAGATATCGTTGTCCTTGCCAAGGACGCCTATGACTGTCTCACGAGTGTGCCCTTTAACCCCGCCGTCGCAACTCGATTCCTAAAATACTATAATGATACCCTTCAATTCCAAAGTAATACGGCCTACGTAAAGAATCCTCCAACAAGCTATCAGCAGCCGTCGTCGGATCTGTTCAGTGGCCTCGACCAGATCCAGAAAGATATCGATGCTGGAGTCTTTCCAAATCAATACGCTTTCGAGGCTACTCTGCAGCAGCTGATAATTTCCGCCCATGACGCTCATCTCAACCTGAACGCAGGTGTCCTTTCCGCATTCACTTTTGCGAGTGTCTACGGGATTGTGTCGGTGTCTCCCGATGGCCTGCAGACTCCTAAAGTTTACGTTACGGGTATGGTGATCGACCTAGCTCTTGACTTAGGTTGTAGCTAACCAAATCTCAGACGATCTCGTCGAGCTACAAACAACCGGCGCCAGCTGGGAAGCATCAGCAATCGCCTCGATCAACGGTCAATTTGTCACCGATTATCTCACCGAATTCGCAGCCCAGAACGCTATCGGCGGGCTTGAGCCCAACGCGGATTGGAATCAATTAATGTCGAGTTCGGCCTTGAACATCACAAACGCTCTCAGCATCTTCGAGGGCTACACATCGTTCTACCCGGGTGAGAATCTCACATTTGCTTTTGAAAACGGCACGGAAATCACCGAACCTTGGCTTGCGATTTACAATAGTCCGGGAGACACTGGACCGCTGGAAACAGGCGGCGATTTTTATAATTTTTTCGTCTTGGGCTTCTACCCTGCATCGTACGATCCATATGCTACAGCAACGAGCTCGGATTCCGCCCCCTCGGCGACGTCTACTGATTCTTCAACTTCGAGCTCGGCCACTGCTACCCCTACACCTACTTCTTGGCCCGATCTTGCATACCCACAGGATCCCGATGTCGTACAGCCTGATCTTGGGGCGAGTGGTGTCCTTACTGGATACTTCCTCCACGATATATCGGTAGCCGTGCTCAGCATACCCAGCTTTTCAGCATATGATACTGCTGTCGAGGATTTCTCAAACACTGTTACCGAGTTCCTCCAGAAGGCCAAGAGAGCTGGACTAACGAAAGTGCTTATTGATCTGCAACAGAATTCTGGCGGTGACACGCTCCTGGCATATGACACTTTCAAGCAGTTCTTCCCGACCATCGAGCCTTTTGGCGGCAGCCGAATGCGTGCACACCCGACAGCAGATGTATTGGGGACCACATTCACTGGTTATTATAATACCCAAAATCTGAACGAGACCTTCTACGACGAGCTGTCTGTCAGCGACTGGGTTGTAACAGACCGTCTTAATGCGGATACTGAGCAGAACTTTACATCTTGGGGAGAATTTTTCGGGCCGCATGAGTACAATGGGGATTCCTTCTCCAGCGTAGTACGTTGTTGCAGATCAATACCTGGTGAATTTGTTGCTAACAAGTATCTCTCAGGAACGTTATAATCTATCCAGCTATGTCTTTGACATCGTGGCTTCAGGAGGTATTGTCGTGTACGGCTACGACAATCGCCCCGCAACAACCCCTCAACCATATGCAGCTACAGATATTGTCATTGTAAGCCAATCCCATTCCGTATCACCCTGTAGGTGTGCTAACCCATCCAGCTCACCGACTCCGTCTGCTCCTCTACCTGCGCCCTCTTCGCAGAAATGATGCACCACGAGGCCGGCGTCCGAACCGTCGTCGCCGGCGGCCGGCCCAGCACCGGACCTATGCAAGCCGTCAGCGGCGCTCGCGGTGCCCAATACTATACGTCCGACTTGCTCGACTCGGACATCTCCACCGCCATCGACCTCAACGAGACCGCCAACGAAGTTCTTCCCCCGAGAGAAGAGGACGTATTCATAACATACCTGACCTTCAACCTCCGCGACCAGATCCGCAAAGGCGAAACCATGCCCCTGCAATTCGTCTACGAAGCCGCCAACTGCCGCATCTTCTACACCCCCAGCACCATTTTCAACTACACCGCCCTCTGGACTTATGCCGCAAACGCAATCTTCACCACCCCCTCCCTCTGCGTCAAAGACTCCACCACCTTCGCCTCCAACACCACCATCTCCGACCTCCCCGGCCCCGTCCCCGGAAGCTCCCTCACCCCCACCGCCACAACCCAAGACCTCACCGGGATCGTTCTCAACGCCGCCGGCACCAGCGCCAACCCGCTGGCCTTTTCGAGCCAACAGCACGACATCTCCCGCAGTGCCTCCACCACCAAACCCGGTCAATCCTGCACCGGCAGCTGCGGCCCTGGGTTCACTTGCGAAAATATTGCCGGCTGCGGCCGCCAGTGCGCCCAAGTCTGCTCCCAGTTCAACAACCCCTGTGGCGGGAACTGCAAGATTACGCATAGCATCACGGGTGCGAGGGGCAGTGCGCAGAAGGTTGTTGGGGAGGGGTTTTGCCCGCCGCCGAGTTGTGCGAGCAGTGGGGGGGCGGTAAATCGGAATGGCGCGACTAGTGTGCCGTTGCCGCCGCAGAGAAATGGAGGCGGAAGAGGGAAGGGTGGCGGGGAGTCGGTTGGCAGGGAGATTGTGAAGGGATTTGCTTAGGTGGAGTCGGAGAAAAAGATGAAGGATGCTTCGTATGGTGAGTAGAAGGCGTGGGTCCTGCATTGGATTAGTTGAGTGTTTCCTCTTCATGTACACCCCACTATTACAAAAAACAGCATCTCATAGAAATAATAAACTCAAACCGCCCCAAGGCAAGGCAATCCCCTAACTTTCTCAGCCGTACCTCCGTACACCTCCCGACATCCCACCCACCCTTTCGGAACTTCCTTCCGCTCAAATCCAGCAAACAAGAGACATTGGTGAAAAGTCACAACTCACAACGCGTTTCGCTGGCTCCCTATCGAGCTGGTTGGTACAGAATATATATATATGCTAGGTGTCACGCCAAACCTATTCGTTATGTAAGGTACCTGTACTTGTACTTGTATCTCATGTCCCGCGAACCAACCTTCCATATTGTTGTTATTGTTATTGTTATTATTATTAGGTAACCACTATATGCACACCACCCGCCTTTGCAGACACACCACCTGAACTTTGCAAAAACACCACCCCCCGCCACTAAGCCTAATCAGGTAATTCCAGGGTCCACCGCGTTGTTTACCTGAATATTCGCTCCACTTTTTACCTTCATTGCTACCCACCCACGCCACCGCCATGTCTATGCAATTACTTCCTCCTTCAGAGGGCCTTCACTGCTCAATTGAGCTTCTTATCAAGTCAGTCAATGAACACGCTGGTCCCCAAGGCTACGCCGTCACGAAGAAGCGCTCCAAGAAGTCCAAGAAAGGCGTGACCATGAAAGTCTGGCTCTGTTGCGACCGTGCCAAAGGCCAAAGGCCAAAGGCCTTGGGCATCTTTTTCACACTTTCAGCAGACGCAACGAATGTCCTTTTGAAGCCATCGCGAAGCTAAACGGCAACGAAGAAGACTTGACTGCTGAGGACGGTTGTTGACATCTTTTCGTCAAATGCCTCGAGCATAATCACTCCGCGACTCTTCTAGAAGCTCATTCAGTGCATCGGAAAGCGGCTATGACTTCTGAGATTATACGAGAAATTGAAAAGAAGGTTCGAAAGAGCAGCGTCGCTGCCTTCATTCTGACAGAACTTCGCCTTGATCTTGACGAAGAAAATTCGATCTTCAAATCTCAGAATATATGAAACGCGCGCGCTCAAATCAAAGCACAATCACTAGAATCATTGACATCTACTCAGACTGTAATGAGAGCTTTAAACGATAAGAAAACCTGACACATGAAGTCAAAGAAGAAGCTTTATAGCGAGAAACTAGAGTTCTTATTCTTTACTTCGAAGTGCATGCAGAAGCTTCTTCGCGAAAATTTCGAGATCTTAATTATGAACTGCATCTACAAGATCAATAAGTACAAGATGTTGCTTCTGATTATCATCGACGTCACGTCTTTGAACATCTTCTACTACGTCGTCTTCTGCTTCATGAAAGGCGAGAGCTTCGACGATTATGTGTGAATTATGAAAGCTCTGAAGCGACTGTACGAGAAGCTTGTACTGCCTTTTTCAGAGATCATACTGTCAGACGATGACAAGACTCTCGCATCTGTCATACAACATGTGTTTGAAGACTATGATCATGTTACTCATGCTCTGTGCATCTGATACATAAACAACAACGTGCTGAAGCATTGCAAGAAGTTCTTCGTGATTCAGAAAGACTTTGAACTCTTTCTGAAGCGCTGAAAAGCGCTTGTTTACTTTCTCAGCGAAGAAGAACTCATTGACGTCTGATATGCATTCAACGAGATCTACAACGTCGTAGATTTGAACATATGCGAGTACATCGAGAAGCATATATGATCGCAGCGACGAAAATTCATTAAATGCTACATCGACAGACTTCTACACTTCAACAACATCGCTACTTCGCATGCTGAAGAAGAACATTGAGTTGTTAAACAACGACTTCAATTTTCAACAGATGAGCGTGAATTCAACGATATTGAATCTCGCTGACCTGATGCAGATGACTTAATGATCATCATTGATAAATTGAATCTTCTTCTACTTGATCAACGTCATAATTACGTTCAGAAACTCGAGGAAGCGAAGACTCGTCTATCGTTTGAACTTCGTCTTTCTATCTTTCGAGATCTCACTGCCTTCGTTACTTCGCATGCGCTTCGTCAGATGTATCAACAATACAAGCGTCTCACTGTCGAACTCACGATGATCGTGACTTGTACGAGCACATTTACAAGGACAACGGAGCTCATATGCGCGCACGGAATTCAGAATCGCATGTACGATCGAGCGAGCGATGATACATTGAAGCTGAAGAACATACATTCTCACTGAAGATACGTCAAGTCGCTTCGAGCGACTCAGAAAGAGAAGGATCACACAATGAAAGAGGAAGAGATGATAGATATGCCAGTCACACCTTCACCCGTCGTCGTCACTGCTTCTATCGCTACGACGGCTTCGGAAGACATACTACGCGTTCAGAAGCCCGCCATTGTCAGGGCGAAAGAGCGGCCATGAGGCTCATCTAACCGTGTACGGTCAGGGGCCTCTCAGCGGCGACAGCAAGCCTTTGAAGAGTCTACACAGCGAGAACCGTCTGGCTTTGAACTCGTGGAAGAGCTTCCGTCGCGCGAAACTACTCAGGCGACTCAGCCTCAACAAGCCCCTCGGGGCCGTGAAGGACGAGGACGAGGACGAGGACGAAGTGAAGCAAGAGGTGGTCAAATTGCAGGCGTTCCAGACAGCATGATGACCTCTTTTCAGATGTAAATAGGTTTAATTTGAAGGCGATTTGAAGCGTTCAAAAGATATGTTTCAGGTTTTGATTATGCCCTTGAGAGCGAAGAGAACGAGGTGCTTTTCGCACCAAAAATCGACTGTTTATGTGATCTTCCCAGCGTTCTTCTCCAAATCTCTTTCAGGGGTAGAACGATTACCTGATTAGGCTTAGTGGCGGGGGGTGGTGTTTTTGCAAAGTTCAGGTGGTGTGTCTGCAAAGGCGGGTGGTGTGCATATAGTGGTTACCTATTATTATTATTCTTCTTCTTCTTCTTCTTCGACTTCCACATCTCATTCACTACATAGTACTCGAAGCATTCGTTCGCACTAACCAACCACACTCAACCGCCCTAACCACCCCTCCCCCAACCAACCAACCAACCAACCACACCAACAAAAACCAAATACAAAACCAAATCCAATACCAAAACCACCAACGCGACACTCAGAGATAACAAAGGACCCCACCAAGCCCGGTCTGATTCAGAACGGTAGAGGCGTAATGAGGTGAGCGCGGGAAATAAGAAAGAAGGAAGAAGAAAGAAAGGGGATGGAGGGATGGAGGCATAGAGGCATAGAGGGATAGAGGGATGGAGGGATAGAGAGGGTGTGTATGTGTGTGTGTGTGTGTATGATTGGGTGGAGTGGAGAGTAGGGGTGGGTGGAGGGGAGGAGAGGGGAGAGTAGGGGAGAGTAGGGGAGAGTAGGGGAGAGTAGGGGAGAGTAGGGGTGGGTGGGAGAGGGTAAGTAGCGAGAAAAGTGACGGAGAATTAAGGCATCTAGAGGATTGCGAAAGATTTATTCACAGTATCAGGGTTGTGTGCGTGTGCGTGTAGTGCAGAAGAAGCAAGATCAGAGCGTGTGTTTTTCTCTTTCTTTTTTTCCCTTTTTTTTCCCCCGGTGTACTGGGAATTATCCGTGTCTTTTTCAGGTACTAGCGAGTCAGGGGGTACGGTTTTTGGGGGGGGGGGGGGGGGGTGGATGCTTG